>Ga0207885_100045_pt1 | contig 128205 bp, 107 predicted proteins | sample LinPmetageLP31_FD_184047 | JGI IMG/M metagenome (GOLD analysis project Ga0207885, IMG submission 184047) | Marine viral communities from the Pacific Ocean - LP-31 (SPAdes) | ecosystem: Environmental > Aquatic > Marine > Oceanic | place: Pacific Ocean | collected 2009-08-23 | reverse complement strand
GACAACGCGGCGATGGAGAGCTTCTTCTCCTCGCTGAAGACCGAACGGATCGCGCGCAAAACCTACCGCACGCGCAATCAGGCAAGGCAGGACGTGTTCGATTACATCGAACGCTTCTACAATCCCATGCGCAGGCACTCGACCTTGGGCTATCTCAGCCCCATGGACTTCGAGAAGCAGGCTCATGTAGCCTAACTTGGTGTCCATGGGACCGGCAGCAGCTCAACGAGCGTCAATCGAAATGGGGAGGAATTCCCCGAAAAAAGATGTGTAAACCATCTATTCGAGAGAGGATGAACCATGAAAAAGCTTGCAGTACTTTGCGCTGCCGCCGCAATGACGTTGGCCGGACCGGCGTTCGCGCAGTCGTTTTCCCCATCGGGTGCTACCGTCACGGCGACGGGCGCGACCAGCTTGACCGCGCCTGGTTTCCCGACCCTCAATTGTGCAGCGACCTTTCGCGGTACCGTCAATAGCGACGGAACGGCGACGATCACCAGCGCCAGCTTTGTCGGCGGGCCGCTCGGTGCTTGTGCGCTAGTGCGGTTGACCACGCCGTTCACGCTCGTTCCAACGTCGACGACTTCGGTCAACGTCAATGGCCTCGAAGTGACCGCGCCGGTATCGTGCGGTCCCGCCAATGTCAGCGCGACCTGGGCCAATGGAACGCCGTCGCACTTCGATATTCCGACGGCCACGATCAGCCCTGGCGGCTGCACGGTCACCGCGCACCTGACCGTGTCGGGCATCACGATCATCTGACCGACGACGATCGGGGGGATCGTTCGTCCTCCCGGTTCCGTCGAAGTGTGATCCCGTTCCTCGTCGATCCCGGTGTGCCGGTGCATCGGGATCGACACGGGGGTGGTACCGCATTCCGGTGTAAAATGAGGGGGGCGGATCAACCGGCGGGGATTGCCCCAGGATGATGTGTGCGTGTCGGATTTGAAGGTAACCCACCCAGCCACTCCGCGAAAAGGTCTGGCCGGTTCCTCCGGTTGCGCGCTTTGGGCAGTCGGCGCGATCTTAGGCGGATGCTCTGCGGCAGCGGCGGCGCAAGTCTCAACGCCGACTGCCAGCCCTGTAGCGGGGCCACTGCCGGCCCCGGTGAACGCGGCGGACCGGGCTCCTCGGACGGACGATAGAGACGACATCATCGTTACGGCGCGGCGCGGTGACGCGGTTGTACCACCGGAAACCGAGCTGGGCGCGGACGACATCGCAGCATATGGCGCGGATACGATCGCGGAGTTGCTAGGCGTCATTGCCCCATTGATCGATGGAAGCGGCAGGGCACCTGTGCTGCTGGTCAATGGAAAACGGATCGGCGCGGCAGCGGGCGTCACCGGATTCCCGCCCGAGGCGCTCGCGCGGCTGGCGATTTTGCCGCCGGGGGCGGCGTCACGATATGGCTATCCGGCCGATCAGCGCGTGGTCAATCTGGTCTTGAAGCCGAAATTCGCCAGCTGGGACGGCTCCACCGGCGTGACGCTTGCAACGGCGGGTGGGCGCGACAGCGAAAACGGTTCGGTGAGCCGCGTCGTGATCGACGGGGCGACCTACTGGAACGCGCAGCTTCAGCTGTCCCGCGACAGCGCCCTTCGCAAGAGTGCCCGACCTTTAACCTCGCCTGCGGCTTTGGTTGATCTGGCGGCGCATTTCGCCGCGCCGGATGGAGGAGAAATCGATCCGGCGTTAAGTCGGATCGTCGGCCGCACTGTTGCCGTCGTCGACATTCCCGCGATGGCGTCGGGGCACTCGCCCAACCTGGCAGCGCTTGCGGCCGCCGCCGCTTCCAATGTGCGGTATGACAATCCCGACGATGTTGATGCGTTGCTTCCCGGCGGTCGGACACTGGGGATCAATCTGGGGGTTACCCGTCCGCTCGGCGGGTTTTCCTTATCCTTGAACACAAATTTCGCGGTCATCGGCAGTATTCAGCAGCTTGGATATCCCGCCCAGGCGCTTCACCTGCCAGCGGGCAGCCCGTGGTCGCCGTTCGCGCGCGATGTCCTGCTGATACCGGCTTTGTCGGGCGTCATATCTACCGCGCGCCAGGATACCGCCACGTTCGGCGTATCGAGCACGCTTGCAGGCTCTGTCGCGGGCTGGAATGTGAACCTGGTCGCAAACTACACCCAAAGCTGGAGCGACAGCCGCTTCGATCGAAGCGGAGATCTTACCGCTGTGCAAGCGCGCATCGATGCACATGATTCAACCTTCAATCCCTATGTCGCGCTGCCGCGCGCGACGCTTATCACCACGGACCGGGTGCAGTCGCAAACGCGCGGTCTTGACGTAAAAGTGATCGTGGACAAAGCGGTGGCGACGCTCCCGGCCGGACCGCTGACGGTGAACCTCGCGACCGGGGGCAGCCACGTTGCGGTGGGCAGCGATGCCCGCGACACCGCGAATGCGTCGCTGCCCGGCCTGCGTCGTACGGAAATTAACGCCCAGGCCGGTTTCACCGTGCCGCTGACCCGGCGGCGCGAAGGTCCCGGTGCCGTATTGGGTGAGCTGTCGGCCACGGTCACGGCTGGGATGGCTGGCATCCTCGGCAGTACGGTGCAACGCCAGCTCGACAACGCGCTCAGCTGGTCGCCCGCCGCCACGGTCCAGGTGTTTGGCGACTATAGTATCGCAGAGGACGCGCCAGACGTAGCCCAGCTAAATGCTCCGCAAACTCGGACGGTGGTTCGCCTCTATGACCCTGTTCGGCAGGAGGTCGCCGCGCCGATCTGGCTCAGCGGCGGCAATCCAAATTTGCGCCGCGGGTCGAGGACGAATTTTGTCCTGAAAGGGGCGTGGCGACCCCTGGGCGGGCAGGGACTGACGATCAATCTAGGCTATCAACGGCAAATCGCGCGTGGCGGCGCGACGGGCTTTCCGCAGTTGACGCCGGCTGTCGAGGCGGCGTTCCCGGATAGGGTCATGCGAAACGGAGCCGGGCAGCTGATCGAGATCGATGCGCGCCCGATCGCGATCGAGCAGGACGATAAGGCACAATTGACCGCAGGATTTACGCTGCTCTGGAACCTCGGGCGCGCGGTCGCCCCCGCCCAGGAGCGGCAAATACGCGCAGGAAACTGGCGGTTTTCGGTGGCACTCATCCATCATTGGCAATTGGAAAGTCGGTTGACGATCCGTGCGGACCTTCCCGCCCTGGATCGGCTTGGGGGGGATGGCGGACAGCCGCGCCATTTGCTGTCGGCGCAGGCGGTGGCGGGTAAGCGTGGTATGGGAGTGACGCTAAACGGTCGCTGGCAAAGCGGCGTCCGTATCCGCAATTTGGCCATTGCCGCTGGGAGGGGCGACAATGCGTATGCTGCGCTGGCCCAGCTCGATCTGGATCTGTTTCTCGAGCCAGCGACGCTTTTCGGCGCGCGTTTCGACCGGGGTTGGGCAGCAAACACACGGCTTTCGATCAACGTCCAAAACATGTTCGATCGGTTCCAACGCGTAACGCTCGCCGACGGAACCGTGCCAGCCGGTTACGATCGCTACCAACTCAACCCGCTTGGCCGAACCGTGCAAGTAACGTTCCGGAAGCATTTGTGAGGAGGCGCTTGCCGACCCGCAGACCTGGCCCTGCGTTCGGGGATGTGACCTCCCGCCCGTCGGTGGCGCGCGGCGTTGGGGATGTTCTCCAGGAGCGGTCTCGAGGCTGGTAGCATCAATGAAAGGCTTTGCGACAATTACGCCCAGAGCAAGATCGGATCGACTTTAAGAGTTTATTGATGCTGTTGACAAAAATACTCTCGCGGAAAAGAATAGATCGCTGTAAAAATCGTAAAACCCTTGGGGGCATTTGTCGCGCACGCCAGTGACGCAGGACTGGAAGGATTGGTATCATGCCGCGTTTGTCGGGAATGGTCCACATCACGTCGATCGAGGACCTGCATGGCGACATGGCCGGTGCCAGCCAAGATGCGATGATCTCGGTTCTTGGTCGTCGGAGAATACCGCTGACCTGCCAGCGCAGCCAATAGACAGGGTCGGCGACACAAAGCACGAGTCCGGCTTCTGGACGCTGTCACGATAGGCGAGAGGCGGACTGGCACGGGCAGAGCAAGGAAAGGGGGACGGGGCGCATGAGGCTTTTGGATCCATCGACATGGTTTGCTGCGGCGAAACCGGTGCCGCCAGTACAACCGCCCACCGAGGTGAGGGTTCATGAATGGAAGCAGGCCGAGATCCTCTGGCGAATCCGCAAGGCGGACACGGCTTCGCCGGCGGACCCCATCATCGCAGCAGAGCTGGACAAGATCTTCTACGATAGCAGCGGGAATCTCAACGAGGCCGACTGGTCCCGGATCAACGAGGCGGAAAGTCTGCTCGGCGCTGTCCTCACCGATGTCCAACTGAGATCGCAATACTCGATCCTGCTGACATTGGCGGCCACGCGAGCGCTTCCCTCGCTCAGTACCTATCCAAACCGGTCCGCATTCGGATTGCTCGGTCTGGATGACAAGCGGGATATCTACGGTGCGCTTCTGTACGAGCTGCAGTCCGGCTTCATCGGCGGGCGTTTCATCCGCCGACTGCGAGCCGAGGCCGCATCCACCTTGCTGCGCTACGGCATTATCATTGCCGCGATCACGATTCTGGTTCCCTTTCTATGGCTCTTCTTCACGTGGCTCAGCCTACCGAAGAAAGCTCTTTTGGAAGGAGGCGCGGTGATCAACGAGACCATCTTCGTGCTGCTGGCGGTCGCGTGCGCCGGCGCGCTTGGCGCATTCTTTAGCCGTGCCATGAAATTTCAGACAGACAGCGCCGCGCTGACCTTCGACACGGTCATTCAGACTTACGTTTCCCGCATGCTTTGTCTCCGCCTGCTCTGCGGAATGACCGGGGCGATTTTCTTCTACTTCTTCATCTGCGGAAAATTTGTCGGCGGAAACCTCTTCCCGGCTCTGAGCTCCGGCATGGTGACAGAGCAGACGATCTGGACGTTGCACTTGGCCGGCCCCGTTACCAAGGGCCTCGCCAAGGTTAAGCCCGAAGATCTTCGTGCGGCGTCCGAACTGTCGCCAACGGTGGAGTTTGCCAAACTTCTGGTCTGGTCGTTTTTGGCGGGCTTCTCCGAACGGCTCGTTCCGGACACCTTGGCGAGCCTTGAAAAGAAATCGGCCGACGCATTGCAGGCTCCCGGTGCGAAGCCGTAACCGAAGGCATCGAACGGCCTTCTCGACGCGACGTATGCCTGCAGCCAAGACGGCTGATTTCTGCTCGCCATAATGATCTGCGAGATAATCAACGAACAGGCGCGTGCGCGCAGGCACGTTCGGGCCGCCTAAGAACGTCCTTGCGGCGATATTCTGCGACCCTACTTTCTACGGTGCGGTCGCCGAACGGAGCGCGCCGTTAGCGCTCGCGGGAAGGAGCAATATGGCGGATCACCCGGACCACATGGTCCACGCCTCCGATACACGAAGCGCCAAAGATCCGGTCTGCGGGATGTCCGTCGATCCGGATACGGTGCCGCATCACGCCGATCATGCAGGGCGGCGGTATGCGTTCTGTTCGGCGGGCTGTCGCACGAAATTCGTGGATGACCCGGGGAAATATCTCTCGTCCGATGCCCCCCCGGCGGTATCGCCATCGCTTGTCTCAATGTGGACGTGCCCGATGCACCCGCAAATCCATCGGGATGGGCCAGGCACCTGCCCGATCTGCGGCATGGCGCTCGAGCCCGAACAGCCTTCGCTGGACGACGTAGCGAACCCCGAGCTTATAGATTTCACACGGCGCACATGGGTGGCAGGTGTCCTCAGCGTGCCGTTGCTGGCGATATCGATGCTCGCCGAGATGCTGGGCCTGCACTTCGTGCCGCCGGCCTGGTCGCCCTGGATCCAGCTCGGGCTGACCGCACCGATCGTGTTGTGGGCGGGCTGGCCGTTCTTTGTGCGGGCCTGGACGTCGGTGGTAACGCGTCATCTCAACATGTTCACCCTCGTCGCGCTCGGGGTGGGGGCGGCGTTCTTCTACAGCTTGGTGGTGACCGTCGCGCCGGGCATCGTCCCTGCGACCTCTCGCATGCACGGGGCGGTGCCGGTCTATTATGAAGCGGCGGGCGTCGTCGTCACGCTCGTGTTGCTGGGGCAGGTGCTCGAATTGCGCGCGCGCGCGGCGACGGGGCGGGCAATCCGCGCGCTGCTCAATCTGGCCCCCAAGACGGCGCGGCGGATCGCCGCCGACGGAACGGAAGAGGACGTCGACCTCGCGCTGGTCAAAGCCGGCGATCGATTGCGCGTTCGACCGGGAGAAGCGGTGCCGGTGGACGGGGTGGTGGTCGATGGACGGTCCTCCGTCGATGAATCGATGCTGACCGGTGAGCCTGCTTCCGTGCTGAAAGCCGATGGGGCGGTTGTAACCGGCGGCACCGTCAACGGCACCGGATCGCTCGTCATCGAAACGCGGGCGGTGGGATCGGACACGGTCCTCGCGCGGATCGTGAAGATGGTGGCCGAGGCGCAGCGCAGCCGTGCGCCGATCCAGGCGGTCGCGGATCGCGTATCTGGCTGGTTCGTTCCGCTGGTGGTGGCGATCGCGGTCGCGACCTTCGTGGTATGGAACCTGACCGGGCCGGAGCCGCGCTTCGGCCAAGCGCTGCTCAACGCGATCGCGGTGCTGATCATCGCCTGTCCTTGCGCGCTGGGGCTGGCGACGCCGATGTCGATCATGGTCGGCACCGGGCGCGGGGCGGCCGCTGGCGTGCTGATCAAGGATGCCGAGGCGCTGCAACGCATGGAACGCGTCGACACGCTGGTAATCGACAAGACCGGCACGTTGACCGAGGGGCGTCCAATCCTGACCGCGGTGGAGACCGCCGGGGGTTTCGAGCGCACGACGGTGCTCTCGGCGGCGGCGGCGGTCGAGGCCCGGTCCGAGCATCCGCTGGCGCGGGCCGTGGTGTCCGCCGCCAAGCACGAGAGACTCTCGATCGAACCCGTCGACGCGTTCGATTCTCAGACCGGGCGCGGCGTGAGCGGCAGCGTGGCCAGCCGTAGTGTGCTCGTCGGCAACGCGGAACAAATGACCCTGGCGGGTGCCGACACCGCCCCACTCGCCGATGCGGCGGATCGCTATCGCAGCGAAGGGGCCGGGGTCATGTTCGTTGCGATTGACGGGCAACTTGCGGGGCTGCTGGTGGTCGCGGATCCGATCAAGCGATCCGCGCGCGCTGCGGTCGCCGCGCTACGCGCCGAGGGGTTGAGGATCGTGATGCTCACGGGCGATGTCGCTGCTACCGCGAACGCAGTGGCCGTCGCGATCGGCGGAATCGATGAGGTTCATGCCGGGCTGAAACCCGCGGACAAAGCGCGCATCGTCGGCGAGCTGAGGGCAAAGGGCGCGATCGTGGCGATGGCGGGCGACGGCATCAACGACGCCCCCGCCCTGGCTGCGGCCGATGTCGGCGTGGCGATGGGCACCGGCACCGACGTAGCGATCGAGAGCGCCGGTATGACGCTGACCAAGGGCGATCTGGCCGCGATGGTCCGGGCGCGGCGGCTGGCAAAGGCGACGATGCGCAACATTCGGCAAAACTTGCTGTTCTCGTTCCTGTTCAACGGCATCGGCGTACCGGTCGCGGCGGGCGTGCTCTACCCGGTCGCGGGCATCCTGTTGTCGCCGATGCTGGCTGGCGCGGCGATGGCACTGTCGTCCTTCACCGTCGTGACCAACGCGCTGCGATTGAATGCCGTGCGGCTGTAGCTCGGGATGGCGGCAGCGTGGCGCGACACCTGCTCGCCTTGAAAAAGGGGCGGTACGGCTTGCTCATTGTCGGCGGGGGGCTGCGATCTCCCCGCGATGCGACGATCGTTCGGGCTACCGTACCCGGTCAACGCCCGATCAAGGAATGCGCAGCTCGAACGGCCCGGCCGGGAGTTGGGCGTCGTCGACCACATTGACGACCGGAAAATCCGCCCAGGCATAGCGCACGCGCGTAACCGGGCGATTGTCCGCGAAGAGCGTGGCATGGTTCCCCGTAACGGTCGCGCGGGCGTAGCGACAGGAGCCGACCTCGGGCCCGCACAGCTCGAATCCGATGGCCTGGTTCGTGCTGCGCGTGTGCAACGCACCGGTCACGCCTGCGAACGTCACGGTCACGTTGCCAGCCGTGTCCTGTGTGGCTTCTAAGGGCTGCGGCCCCGATGCCGACATCGTCTGTCCATAGACGAGTGCGCCCATCGCTCGAGCCAATCTTTGCCCGACTTCGTGCTTCTCGCCCGGATGGATGTCGAGGGGATCGCCAAGGTCGAGCGTTACCGCGACCGCCGCATGACCGTCGTCTTGGGCCACTTTGCGCTGGTCGTCGCGGACTCGCGCCCAGCCGCTTTCGCCAGGCGCGATCGACGGCGTGCCGAAACCGGCGAGCGAAACGATTGCGAACGGCAAGTGCGGTTGCGCCACTTGACGCCGCCATTCGGACATCATCGCCTTCAGCCGGTCGGCATAGCCGGGAATGTCCGTGTCGGATTCGCCTTGATACCAGGCCACGCCCGCCAGCGCGGTTTGGCCGAGCGGCGCAATCATCGCATTGTAGATCGTTCCGGCACCGGTGATCTCGTCCCATGGCACGCGCGGCGAGGTGCCGAGGACGCGTTTGGCGATCGCATAACGCCAGCCATCGGCAATCGGCACAATGCTGCCGTCGGCGAAGGTCAGTTTCATGGCGTCCGCCGGGCCGGGCATGCCCCCCGTCGCATAGGCGTTTTCCACGTTGACGGTGATAACGTTGCGGCCGGCGACGAACGTACCGGCGGGGACGGAATACATACGCGCGTCCCAGCCGCCGCGCCCGCCGACAGGTTTTCCGTTGATCCAGGTGCGGTCGGCATCGTCGATCGCGCCGATGGCGATGGTGGCCATCTGGCGTGCCTGTTCGGGCGTCAGCGTTATGGTCTTCTGATACCACAGCATGCCGAGATAGGTCTGCAGTGCTGGCACGCCCCAGTCTTCGTAAAAGGCGATCTTTGGTACGGGCTGCCAGTCGAGCGCCGCGTCGGGCTGCCACGGTTCGTGACCACGCGTGTCGCCGGTCTTGTCGCGCCACCAACTTTCCCAGGCGGCGCTCGCCGTGCGCTCGGCGGCGGCAGGATCCCGGGCGTAGAGTGCGAGCAGGTCGGCTTGCGCGCCACGGCCCGCGGCGCGCTGTGCGTCTTCGCCCATCCATGCGGCGATTTGCGATCCACCCCAACTCGAATGGATCGCGCCGATCGGCACCTTGGCGACCTTGCGCAATGCCTGCACCATGTAGAAGCAAGCCGCCGAAAAGCTGCCGGTCGTCTTTGCGTCGGCGGCGCTCCAGCTGGGCTGTTGCGCAAAACGGTCACGCGCGGTCGTCGATGTTCGCTTGGCCACGGTCACGAGGCGGAGCTGATCGTCGGCACCCCCCATGATCGCGCCCATCGCATTCTGTGCGCGCTCGACGGGGAGCTCCATGTTGCTTTGGCCCGAACACAGATAGACATCGCCGATCAGCACATCGTGCAGCGCCGTCGTGCCGCTTGGTGCCATTACGAGCACGTCATACGGGCCGCCGGCGGGCAAGGGCGGCAGCGTGACGCGAAAACGACCGTCGCGGGCCGCGCGGGCTTGGGCCGATTGTCCGGCCAGCACGACGGTAACGGGCTCTCCCGCGATCGCTTCGCCGGTCACCACGATCGGCTGGTTACGCTGGACGACGCTATGGTCGGACAGCAGTCCGCCCACGGTAGGCGCGGCACAGGCGGGACCGACGAGGGTCCCCAAGGCCAGCGCGAACGCGCTCGTCCCCACAGCAAAGGTGCGAAGCATGAAATACCCTCTCCTTCGAACCGCCTGACGATTGCGCGTTCCGCGCCGTTGACGCACTGGCTCTCTGCTTATACTCAGACAATATAACGGAAAGCGCAAGGGCTCGGTAGCGCTCTTTGCGGGTGTGAGGGGGGAATGTTGCATATGATCTGCATGTCCCGCGCGGCATCGGGCCGCGCCGAAACTCTCGCCTTTCCGGATCCGCGTCGTGCTCCGACCGACTTCCCCCACGCTCTGCGTCAAAGGACTATTGCCATGATCCGTCGCGCCCATCTTTTGCTCGGCCTTGCCCTTGTCGCCACGGTGCCTGGCGCGGGCTTTGCCCAGGAAAATGTCGACCCCGCCAATACCGCGACCGCCACGCTTCACGGCGATCAACCGGGACCGGTGATGAACCGGCAAGTGTTCGGCCAGTTCGCCGAGCATCTCGGCCACGGCATCTATGGCGGGATCTGGGTCGGTGAGAGGTCGTCGATTCCCAACGATCACGGTTATCGCCGCGACGTGCTGGAGGCGCTGCGCGCGATCAAGGTGCCGGTGGTACGCTGGCCCGGCGGCTGCTTTGCCGACGAATATCACTGGCGTGACGGGGTTGGTCCGCGCGGCAAGCGTCCGGTCAAGATCAACACCAACTGGGGGGGCGTCAACGAAGACAATGCCTTCGGCACGATCGAATATATGGGCTTTGTCGAGCGGTTGGGGGCGGAGGCCTATGTCTCCGCCAATGTCGGCAGCGCGCCACCGAGCGAAACCGCGCAATGGGTCGAGTATATGACCTCGCCGAACGGATCGACGCTGGCCAAGGAACGCGCGGCGGACGGTCATGCGGCACCGTTCAAGGTCCCCTATATCGGCATCGGCAATGAGCTGTGGGGCTGCGGTGGCAATATGCGCGCCGAATATGCTGCGGACCTGACCAATCGCTACGCCCTTTTTGCCAAGTCGGGCACCGGCAAGATGCTCAAGATCGCCAGCGGTCCAAGCGACGCGAATTATGAGTGGACCGACACGCTGATGCGGCTGTCGGGCAAGAACATCGATGGTCTTTCGCTGCATTACTATACGCGCCCGCGCGATCAGGAATGGAAGGACAAGGGCGCGGCCCTCGGCTTTCCCGAAAGCGAATGGGCCAGCACGATGGCGCACTCGCTGCAGATGGACGAGTTCGTCACCAAGCATTCGGCGATCATGGACAAATACGATCCGGCCAAGAAGGTGTGGCTGGTGGTCGACGAATGGGGCACCTGGTACGATCCCGCTCCCGGCAGCAACCCGGGCTTCCTCGTGCAGCAGAACAGTGTGCGCGACGCGGTCGTCGCGGGGCTCAACCTCAACATCTTCGCGCATCATGCCGACCGCGTGAAGATGGCGGCGATCGCGCAGATGGTGAACGTGCTGCAGGCGATGCTGCTCACCGACGGCGCGAAGATGGTCAAGACGCCGACCTATTGGGTATTCGATCTGTACAAGCCCTGGCAGGATGCGACCGTGTTGCCGATCGACGTGAAGTCGCCCTGGTATCACAAGGATGCGACGGCACTTCCCGCGATCAGTGCGTCGGCGGTGCGTGACACAGCCGGGCAAGTGCATGTCGCGTTGGTCAATCTCGATCCCAACCGCGCGATCCCGCTGTCGATTGCGCTGGCCGGGGTCACGGCTGGCAGCGTTTCGGGGCGGATCGTCACCGGCGCGACGATGGACGCGCATAACAGCTTTGAGCAGCCCGATGTGGTGAAGCCGGTCGCCTTCACCGGCGCGCATGTGAGCGGTGGCACGCTCAGCACGACGCTGCCGCCTATGTCGGTCGTGGTGCTCGATTTGCAGTGAGGCCGCGAGGGCGGTCCTGCGCTGCGGGTGCGGACCGCCTTTGGAGCTCGGGGTTTCTTTGAAAATAGCCCGGCTTCCTCCCCTCCCTTTCAGGGAGGGAGAAGTCGCCTATTCGTCAGAGCGGCAGCCGGACCGCGCGGCTGGTGGTGAAGCTGGCGGTGCTGGTCGGCACGCCGGTGTCGGGCTGGCCCGATCCCACGCTGACGCGGTATTGGCCGGCCATCACTTGGCGCGTTCCGTCGATCGCCACTGCGCTCAAGTCGCGGGGCGACAGGTCGAAGCTGATGACGCGATGCTCGCCCGGCTTGAGCGTGACACGCTGATAGCCGCGCAGTGCCACGCGCGGGGTGCCGGGTTGATCGGGGAAGTTGAGGTAGAGCTGCACCACCTCGTCGCCCGCGCGCTCACCGGCGTTGCTGACCTCGGTCGTCACGCGCAGCCCGCTCTCGGCACCGCCGCTGGCGGGTGTCACCGTCAGCGGCGTGTAGGCGAAGCGCGTGAAGCTCAGGCCGTAGCCAAACGGGTAAACGGGCGTGCCGGTGAAATAGCGATAGGTGCGCCCCGCCATCGCATAATCGTCGAACGGCGGCAGGTCGGCAACGCTGCGGTAGAAGGTCAGCGGCAGGCGACCGGCGGGATTGGTCTTGCCGGTCAGCACGTTGGCGACGGCAAGCCCGCCCGACTGGCCGGGATACCAGGCCTCGACGATCGCGGCGGCATTGTCCTTGGCCCAGGCAAGGTTGATCGGGCTGCCGTTCATCGCGACCACGATCAGCGGCTTGCCGGTCGCCTTCGCGCGTTCCAGCATCGCTTGCTGCTCGGCGGGCAGGTCGAGCGAGGTCTTGTCGCCGCCCTTGAAGCCCGGAATGTCGGTGCCGGTTTCCTCGGCCTCCATGTCGGACGTCAGCCCGACCACCGCGACGAGCACGTCGGCCTTGGCAGCGGCGGCGGCGAGATCGGGCTCGGGCTGGGGCGAGATCCGCTTCCACACCAGATCGGTATTTCCGAAGCCGCGCGCGGTCGAGACCAGCCGCAAGCGATAGCGCTGGCCCTTTTGCAGCGTCACCGTCTTGAGCGTCGGCAGCGGGCTGTGATGCTCGCCGCCGACATCAAGGAAGGTGTGCCCGTCAATTTCCAGCAGCCCGCTGCCGCCAAGGCCAAGGCGGTAGCTGCCTGTCTCGGGCGCGACCAGAAACCCGGTCCATTCGGTGCGGTGATAATCGTTCACCCTGGGCAGATCGAAGGCGCGCGCGGCAACATCGACCTCGCGCCGCGTCACGATCGGGCGGTCCTGATAGGTGAGCGCGGCAAGGATGGTGTGGTCGGTCCCTGGCTTGAAGGGGAGGCTGGGCGGGGTGACCGGGTTGAAATAGCGTGCGAGCAGCCCGGGCTTGCCGTCTGGCCCAATCAGCGCCGACGGCGGCACGCGATCGCCATCGGTGATCGATTCCCCGAACGGCACCAGCGTCACCGCGCTTGCTCCGGCGGCTTGGCGCAGACCGTCGACCACCGATACGGGCGGCGCGGATTGCGTAGAGGAATAATTGCCGCGCAGCACGCGCGTCGCATCGCCGAGGGGCCCAAGCACGGCGATCCGCGCGCCGGGACGCAGCGGCAGCACGCCGTCATTCTTGAGCAGCACCAGGCTCTTTTCGGCCGCTTCCAGCGCGAGCGCAATATGATCGGGGGTGAGGATGGCGCTTACCGGAACCACCGCCGGTGCGCCCGCGACGCCTGGCAAATCGCCATTGCGGAGGCGCGCGGAGAACAGCCGGACCAAGGTGCGATCGATATCGCCTTGCGAAATCAGATTGCGCTTCAACGCCTCGCCGAACCGGTCGGGCAGGCCGCCGATATCGCCGATCGTCTGGGTGTTGCATTCATTGTCGACGCCCGCCTTCATCGCTGCAGCGACGGCGGTCGCCTGGTCGGGGGCATATTTGTGATTGTCGGCAATGTCTTTCACCGCGTCACAATCCGACACGACATAGCCGGTAAAGCCCCAGGCACCGCGCAGGTGATCCTTAAGCAGCAGATCGTTCGCGCAAGCGGGCTGGCCGTCGATGCGGTTGTAGGCGCACATGATCGAACCGGCGCGCCCCTCGACGATCGCCGCGCGGAACGCGGGGAGATAGGTATCCTCCAGATCGTGCGGCGAGACATAGACGTTGGCGGCGTGGCGGGTCGATTCGGGGCCACTATGGACCGCGAAATGCTTGGGCGTGGAGATGACCTGCGGCAGATCCGGGTTGGGCCCCTGCATGCCTGTTACGAAGGCAACGCCCATGCGTGCGGCGAGATAGGGATCCTCGCCATAGGTCTCCTGGCCCCGGCCCCAGCGCGGATCGCGGAAGATGTTGATGTTGGGCGACCACGTATCGAGCCCGGTGCCGATCCGGCCCAGCTTGCCGGTCTGCCGCCCTTGGGTGTGGAGCGCGCGCACCTCGGTGCTGATCGCGCCCGCGACCTGATGCACCAGTGGGGCATCGAAGCTCGCCGCTAGGCCGATCGGCTCGGGGAAGTTGGTGGTCGGAATCGGCCCGAGCGCGCCGTGGAGCGATTCCGTCCACCAGTTATACGCCGGAATCTTCAGCCGTGGGATGGCGGGTGCGACGTTGAGCAGCTGCGGCAGCTTCTCCTCGGTCGTCATTTGCGCAACCAGTGTTGCCGCAAGGCGGTCCGCCTCGGCGCGCGCCACGCCGGGCTGCGGCGGCAAGCGGGTTGGCGATGCGGGCACGTCCTGCGCTTGCGACGCAATGGTTGCGACGCTGGCGCTCACCAGCAGGAGCGCGCGCGATGCGAAAGAAAGGGTCGATGCCATAATGTACCTCAAATCCGGGGGAGGGAAGGAGTCGTCGGAGGATCAGATCGTCGGTAACCCATGCTCGACGATCTTGCGGATCAGATCGCGGTGCCGCGGCAAGCCCGCGCGCAGACGCTCGGTCTGGGTCGCGGCTTCGCGCCGTGCCTGCGCCGCGAGCCGGGTTTCGCCCGCGATCGCGTCGCGCGACACTTCGGTGTGGAAGTTCATGCCATAGAGCACATATTGATAGCTTGCCGCGGGGAAGACTTCCTCGACACGGTCAAATTCGTCGTGGAACCATGGCGGCTGGTATTTCCACAGGGTCAGCAGATCGCGTAGCCGGTCCGGGACCGTTTCGGGCCGGACATTGTCGCGCCAGAAATCGCTGTCGGTGCGCTTGGTCAGCACATAATGCAGCTTCAGGAAATCGATGATCCGGCCCCAGCGGTACAGCGTCGTCGCGTTGAAGCGCGCGGCGAGGATGTCCATCACTTCGCGGCACACCGGCATCTGTTCGGCCACCAGCTTGGCGGAGAGTTCGATCAGCACGATCGCCGATGCTTCGAGCGGTTCGAGGAAACCGGCGGCCAGGCCGATCGCCACGCAATTGTTCTTCCAGAAGGTTTCGCGGTGCCCGGCCCGGATCGCCAGTTTGCGCACCGCCAGATCGCGGCCGCGCGGGCCGAGATAGGCTCGCAATTCCTGCTCGGCGGCATCGTCGGAAATGTGGCTGCTCGAATAGACATGTCCGACGCCGCGCCGCGTCGGCAGGCCGATGTCCCAGATCCAGCCTGACGATTGCGCGGTCGAAATCGTGTGCGAGGCGATTGGTCCGTCCGGATCCTCATGCGGGATTTGCACCGCCAGCGCCGTGTCGCAAAACAAGGTGTCGCTGCAACTCTTGAACGGCACGCCGAGCGTCTTGCCGATCAGCAGCGCCGCAAAGCCAGTGCAGTCGATGAACAGATCGCCCGCGATCTCGCCTGCCTGTTCGGTGACGACGGTGAGGATGTCGCCATTTTCGGCCTGCGTCGCATGCTGGACGTCGGCGAGTATGTGGCGAACGCCGAGCGTTTCGCAGCAGTGCCGCTGGAGGAAGCCCGCGAATTTCCCGGCATCGAGATGATAGGCGTAGTTGGCGAGCGCCTCATATTCGGGGGTGGCGATCGTCTTGGGGGCAAGCCCGTCATCGCACAGCCGCCCTTGCGGCGAGACCATGTCGCAGAAGCTTTGGCCATGGCCGTCGGCCAGCCAATGCGTCGCAAGATTAACCCGCGAGAAACTCTGCGGCAGCATCAGCGGATGATAATAGCCTTCATCGGGCTCGCCGGTTGTCCAGCGGGCGAAGCGCGCGCCTTGTTTGAACGATGCGTTGCATTCGCGGAAGAAATCGCTTTCCGACACACCGATTTTGGAAAGCGTCGTGCGCAGCGTCGGCCAGGTGCCCTCGCCAACCCCGATGATCGGCGTTCCGGGGGATTCGATCAGCGTTACCGAAAAGCCTTCCGACATCCGGCCGCGATGCCGCGCGGCGATGATGCCGGCCGTCAGCCACCCAGCCGTCCCGCCGCCGACGATGACGATGTTTTTGACGCTCTGCATCGCTCCCGACTACCAAAAATGAGGGGGTGCCGATACGGCACCCCCGAGGTGGCAGAGACTAGAAGCGGAAGCGCGCGCCAGCCAGATAGCGCCGACCATAATCGAACACATCGAGCAACTGGTTGTCGAAGCGGCCGTGGGTGCTTTGCTGGTTGTTGTTGACGTTCTGCACTTCGCCAAACACGCTGAAGTGTTTGTTGATGTCATAGCTCGACGACAGATCGAGCTGGAGGCTCGAATTGACGAAGGTCGGCTCGGCCCCGAATTGTCCGGTATTCTGGTTCTGGCCAAACTGGAGCAGATATTTGTCGCGCCAGTTGAGCGCCGCCCGGAACTGGAAGCCGTGCTTGTCGTAGAAGCCGACGAAGTTCGCCGAGTTGGCCAGGCCGGTCACGGCAAAACCGGTCTGCGAGATGTTGGTTGGGTCATACGGCTTGTTGGTATCGACAAAGGTGGCGTTGGCGGTGAAGCCGAAGCCAGATTCGCCGAACACCTGTTGCCATGCAACCTCGACCCCGCGCACCGTCGCGTCAGGCCCGTTGACCTGTTGCGTGACCGCAAAGTTGGCGGGCTGCCCGGTGGTCGGATCGATCACGCCGTTAATGGCCTGCCGCGTCACACCGCCAACGATGAAGTTGCTGACGTTCTTCACGAAGAAATCGACCGAAACGTAGGAGTTGCGCTTGTAATACCATTCGGCCGCGACGTCGAAATTGTCCGACAGATACGGCTTGAGGTTGGGGTTGCCGCCGCTTGCCGTCAGCGCGTTGACGCGCTGGCCGCTGCCGACGTTGAGCACCGGCGACAGCAGGTTGAGCGCCGGGCGCGTCAGCGTGCGCGACGCATCGAAGCGCAATTGCAGCCGGTCGGTGACTTCGAGCCGGGCGTCGAGCGTCGGCAGGAGGAACGAATAGCTGCTCTTGCTCGAAACCGCCTGAACCGGGGTATAGCTCGACACTGTCAGCAGCGTCGGATCGGCGCTGCTGGTGCTGAGCACCAACGGCAGGCGGCCCTGGCCGACCGATGTCAGATGGGTGTTCTCGTTCCGCACGCCCGCGTTGAAGTGGAACGGCATATTGCCGATGTCGGTGGTGAAATTGACGCTCATGTAGAGCGACCAGGTCTTTTCCCGAATATCCTGGATGCTGCCGGGATCGACCGCCTCGTCAAAGGTTCCGGTAAAGCCGGTAACGCCCGAATAGTTATAGCCGGGGATGTTTTTCGTCTGAGGATTGCCGAGGCTGGTCAGATAATTCTGATAGGCGATCGGGTTGAACATGATCAACGACGGCGGCAACGAGCCCTTGAAGCCGGGGATGAAGTTGTTGGTCGAGATCGTGCCCTGATACAGGCTGCTTGGCAGCGGCGCGATGCCACCACCCTGCGCGGAAGGCGTGCCGTAGCCGGCATAGGCCTGCCAGAAGTTGTTGGTGAAGGTGCTCTGGTTGCTGAGCTGGAAGCGGTCCTCGATATACTGTCCGCCAGCCTTGATGGTCAGATTGTCCTGATGCCAGGTCGCATTAAAGCGCGCCTGCTTCAGGGTATCGGTGTTGCGCTGGGTTTGGTTCACGGTGACATGCGAACCGATCAGCGCGGGATTGGCGAAATCCGCAGCGGTACCGTTGGGCCCAAAAGCCGTCAGCACCGGAATGGCGTTGCTGCTGTTGCCGAGAATTTGCAGCCCGGTCGTCGTGCCGAGCGCACCGCCATAGCCGATATCGCCGTTCTGGCTGCCGATATTGCCGTCCGGATTACGCCAGCTCTGCGCGTAGTTGAGATCGCCCTCGAGCGTGAGGTGCTCGTTCGCGTCCCATTTGACGTTGCCGCCGATCGCATTGGTCTGCAGCACTTCGGTGTTGATTGCCGAGGTGAAGTCGGTCGGCGAGCCGGTCTGCGTGAAATTGATGGCCTGCCCGTTCTTGTCGAGCTCGACGTTGCGCAGCGCGCCCTGGTTGAACCACACGCCGAAACCGTAAATGTCGGTGACGACCTTCTGCCGCGAGAAATTGTCGTCGATCGTGACCATCACATCGTCCGACGGATGCCATTGCAGCGCGATGCGCCCGTCATAGCGTTCGTCCTTGGTACGATCCTGCTCGTAAACATATTGCTGGGGGAACCAGCCGACCACCGTCTGGCGGTTGCGTGCGTCGGCATAGGCGGCGCTCTTGGAGTCGCTGGTTGGCGAGCAACTGGTCGCAGTGGTGCCCTTCAGCTGGCACGGCGCGTAATAGCCGCCCTCCCAGCCATTGACGCCGACGCGGTTGGTGTTGGTATCGCGGCGCGTGTAGATGAAGTCGGCGAGCACGCCGAGCGTGCCATTGGCGAAGGTGTCGCTAAGCAGCACGCCGCCGGTCGGAACGATCTTGCCCGAGCGATCCTGCACCGAGCCTGCAATGCTGGTCGCCAGGCGGAGGCCCGGATGATCGAACGGCTTGGGGAATTCGACATTGACGGTCGCGCCGATCGAGCTTGAGGTCAGCGCCACGTCGGGCGTCTTGAGGACGCTCAGGCGACCGATGAAATCGGAACCGACGGTGGAGAAATCGATCTGGCGGCCACCGGTCGCGGTCGAGATGCGGCGACCGTCGTACAGCGTGGTGTTGAAGTCGCCGCCAAAGCCGCGAACCGTGATGCCGGTTGCTTCGCCGCGGGCACCGGAGCGCTGGATCGACACGCCGGGCAAGCGCTGGAGCGAGGCTGCGACGTTCGAGTCGGGAAATTTGCCGATGTCTTCGGACGAGATGGCGTCGACAACGCCTGTCGCCGAACGCTTGATGTCCAGGTTGCGCTGGAGCGATCCGCGCAGACCCGTGACGATGATGTCCTGCCCGATGTCGTCGGGGGTAGAAGGTTTGCCGGTGTCGGCGGTAGCAGCCCCATCCTGCGGCGTTACGGCCTGCGCGGTATGGATAGTCTGCGCGTCGCTGGTTTGTGCGGCGGCCGGATCTGCCAAAGCAAGCGCGAGCAAGCTCGGAGCGCCAATCAGAATAAATTTGCGCCTGCGTGAGCCCGATGCTGCGCTATTCCGGCGTGCGGTGAAGTACGTCACAATCCCCTCCCTCTTAAACTATCATTATTATTCAGACGTCTGCCCCAGGCCGTGGGCCCTGGGACAAGCTTCTCGCGCCCCAGTCGGTATCGTCCGACCTATTGCGCTGGGAGCATTGTTATCGCTACCAGAGACGCTGCGCAATGGTATTTGTCGGTGTAATGCGAAAAAACGATCAAGGCTCTTGGCCGGAGCGTGGTGCGCCGCTTATGCCAGCAGGACGACCGTGAGCAGCGGCGCGATAGCTTAGGAGAGGACGCCGATGGCGACGCTGGAGGTCTTAAATACCGATAATCACGCGGCGCTGCGGCTTGGTCCGCCGCTGTCCGCCGACCGGCACTTCGTGCAGATCGTGGTCGAAGAGTTCGAGTCGGTCGCTGCCCGATTTCCGATCCTTTTTACCAAACATCCTGAAACCGGGGCATTTTATGCAGGAGCACTGCTGGGCCTGAAGCCGGGCGAAAACATTTTTTCCGGAACGGGTGATGGCGCGGCGGTCGAAGGGCTCCTCGATCTGGTGCGGCAGGGTTTCTATATTTCCGGCGATCATATCGCGATCGATCCGGCGCAACCCCGCTTTGCGGGAACGGGTGGGCAAAGGGTGTTTGAAGAAGAGGGCCTGCCCGCCGCGGCGCTGCGCCGTGTCCAGAGCGCCTTGAGTCAGTTGCACGCGGGGTTGCCGCGGACCGAGCAGTTCCTCAAGCGTTTGCTCGCGCTCAAACTGGTCGAGCCGATCGACCTGTCATTCAGCTTCGACGATGGCGAACGACTCGTGCTGGAAGGCCTCTACACGATCAGTCGCGATGCCCTGGCCGAGCTCGACGACGTTGCGGTGATCGGACTGTTCCGGCAAGGCGACCTGGCGCTCGCGCAAAGCGTCCTTGGATCACAGCAGCATCTTTCGCGCCTCGCCCGCCTGCGCAACGATCGTCTTGTTGCCGGATGACATCGCTCGACTCGCCCTGCTTGCGAACCGTCGACGGCACGACATTGGATCGCGACCGGTTCCTCCGCGACATTGCCGAGCCGTGCGAACCGGTCGTCTTGCGCGGCGTATGTCGCCAGTGGCCGGCTTATGCCGCGCAAGCGCAATCGCAGGCGGCGCTCGTCGCCTATCTGGCACGATTCGCGGTCGACCGGGCGGCGGAGATGTTTGTCGGCGATCCGGGAACGGGTGGACGATACGATTATGCCGACGGACTGGCCGGGTTTACCTTCTCGCGCGAAAGCGTGCGGTTCGGTGAGGCGCTTGGGCGGATCGCGGACGCAGCACAGTCTCCCTCGCAACCGTCAATCTATGTCGGTTCGCTGCCCACAGATGACTATCTTCCGGGCTTTTCTGCCGAAAATACGCTCTCGATCCTGTCGCCCGACGTCGGGCCGCGGATCTGGCTTGGGACCGCGTCGTCGGTCGCTTGCCACTATGATACGTTCGACAACCTCGCCTGTGTCGTGGCGGGGCGACGGCGTTTCACGCTTTATCCGCCCGATGCGATTGCCGATCTGTATGTCGGGCCGATCGATCACACGCTGGCCGGGCAACCGGTCAGCCTGGCCGCCAGTGCGCCGCCGGAAGACGCACGCTACCCGGCGTTCGCCAACGCCCGGGGACGGGCGATTCCCGTCGATCTGGAACCCGGCGACGCGCTGTATCTGCCGAAGCTGTGGTGGCATTCGGTCGAAGCGACTGCACCCTTCAATGTTCTGGTCAATTATTGGTGGGATGGCTTCGCCAGCGGTCCCGATGCTCCGCATACCGCGATGTTGCTCGCGATGATCGCAATCGCCGAGCGCCCCGCGCCCGAACGCGCGGCGTGGCGAGCGTTTTTTGAACACTATGTTTTTCGCCCCGATGGCCATCCGCTCAGGCACCTGTCGGAACAGCAGCATGGTATCCTGGGGCCGCTGCGTGGCGGCAATTATGGGCGGATCCGGGCGTTGGTGATGCGCTTGCTTCGCGGCGGGTAGGCCCCGGCCTAGAGGAGGCGCTGCAAGGAATTGACGCGGACTTGCTTTAGACGGACAAGACGACACGTCGCGAAGACGCGATACCGATCCAATAAGTGCTTGGGAGAGTGATATGCGCAATCGTCATCGGCTGCGGGCGGCATGGCGTGCCTCACGCGTTGCCTGCATCGGAACCGCCGCTTTGCTGATGGGGGGGATGCCGGCAATCGGACAAGTGCCGACGCACGTCCCACCGCCGGTTGCCGGTGCTCCGGCCGTTACGATCGAGCGGATCAAGGTGCATGCGCCGACCATCGTCGGCAATCTCGAGGGCGATTCGGCGGACCGCGACGTGCTGGTGATGCTGCCGCCAAGCTACGCCGCCAACCCGAAGCGGCGTTACCCGGTGCTGTATGCGCTCCACGGCTATTCGATCGGTGCCGAGCAATGGACCCACGAAATTCACGTGCCGCAGACGATCGAGGGCGCGTTCGCCAAGGGCGTGCCCGAGATGATCGTGGTGCTGCCCGATTCGAAGACGCTGCATAACGGATCGATGTATTCCAGCTCGGTCACCACCGGCGATTTCGAGACCTTCATCGCGCGCGACCTGATCCATTATGTCGATGCGCATTATCGCACGATCGCCGACCGGCGCAGCCGCGGGCTCGCCGGGCATTCGATGGGGGGATACGGCACCGCGCGGATCGGGATGCGGCATCCCGACATGTTCGGCGCGATCTATATGATGAGCCCGTGCTGCCTGTCGGCGCGCGATCCCGGCCAGATCGACCCCAAGGCGGCCGCCGCGCTGGAGGCCATTCATACGCGCGAGGAAGCCACCGCGCTGCCCTTCTTCGGGCGCGCGCAATTTGCGACCGCCGCCGCCTGGTCGCCCAATCCGAAAAACCCGCCTTTTTACCTCGACTTGCCGACCAAGAACGGCGTCGTGCAGCCCGAGGTGCTGGCAAAATGGGCGGCGAACGCGCCGCTCGCCTTTGTCGACCAATATATCGGCAATTTGCGCCAGTATCGCGCCATCGCGATCGATGTCGGCGATCAGGACGGCCTCAAGGACGACGCCGCCAAGCTTCACGCGACATTGGACCGCTATGGTATCGCCAACAGCTTCGAACTGTACCACGGGACGCACGTCAGCGACGTGGCGGTGCGCTTTCAGGAAAATGTGATGCCCTTCTTCGGCAAGAACCTCGTGACCAAGGCGGCGCGCTGATGCGCGGCGGACGCAGCCGATTGCGCGTCTGTGCGGCGCTGCTCGCGGCCACGGCTTGCAGCTTGCCCGCGATGGCGCAGGCCGACGATCTCGCCCCAGCCGGGCGGTGGAGCGCTTATACTGCGGGCGCGGGGCAATTGCCGCCAATGGGGTGGAACAGCTGGAACGCCTTTTACGAAGATGTCAGCGAGGACAAGGTGCTCGCCTCGGCGCAGATCATCGTCGATTCGGGGCTGGCGGCGAAGGGCTATCGCTATATCGACATCGATGACGGCTGGTGGCTCAAGCGACGGGAAAGTGACGGGCGGATGGTCATCCGCACCACCACCTTTCCCTCGGCCAAGGGGGCGGGGCCGGGCGGCGACACCAGCTTCCGGCCCTTTACCGACCGGCTCCATGCGATGGGGCTCAAGGCCGGCATTTATTCCGACATCGGGCGCAATACCTGCGGGCAGGCGTTCACCTCGACCATGGCCAATATGCCCGAAGGTACCGTCGCCGAGCGCGAGGTCGCCCTGTACGGGCATGTCGACCAGGATATCGCGCTCTATTTCAAGGACTGGGGCTTCGACCTGATCAAGGTCGACGGCTGCGGCATCCGCGCTTTCCCCGCCACCGATCCGCGCGTGAAGTCGGGCCAGTATCGCGCGCTCGCGCCGCTGGTCGACGTCGAATCGGTCGGGCGCAGCGACATTGCGGCGGTGCGCGGGCTGTATGAGGAGGTCGGGCGCGCGCTAAAGCGCTATAACCCCGACAACGACTTCCTCTATTCGATCTGCCTGTGGGGCTCGGCCGATGTCCGCGCCTGGGGCAAGGATGTCGGCAGCATCTCGCGCACCAGCGAGGACATTTCGCCAAGCTGGTCGCGGATGCTGCACAATTTCGACAGCGTGTCGCGCCGCGCGCTCTATGCGCATCCGGGATCGTGGAACGACCCCGACATGCTGTTCATCGGCACCGGCGATTTCGATGCGGCGCATGCGGCCGAGGCGCGGACGCATTTCACACTTTGGGCAATGGTGAATGCGCCGCTGTTCATCGGCTATGACTTGCGCAAGGCACCGCCGACGATGCTGGCGATCCTGGGCAATTCGCGGATCATCGCGCTCGACCAGGATCCCGCCGGCAACCAGGCGGTGCTGGCGTTCGATACCGACGATGTGCAGATCCTCGTCAAAACGCTGGCGAGCGGCGACAAAGCGGTGGCGATCTTCAACCGCACCGCGTCGCCAGCGCAAGCGGTGCTGACTGCCGACCATCTCAAATTCACCGCCGATGGCGACGTTACGCTCGACGATCTGTGGGATGGCGGCACGACGCACTTCCGCGGCGAGACCAAGCTCGCGCTCGCGCCGCATCAGACGCTTGTCTTCACTGCGCACGGCACGCGGCAATTGCCCGGCGGTCTCTATCTCTCGGAGCAGCCGGGCCGGGTGAATCCTGCGGTCGATGGCGTCGTCGTCCCCGAGCATGAGCCGCTGATCCACCGTGGCATCTTGCCGTGGCGCGGGACTCGGGGCGACGGCGACCACCCGCGTTATGGCGGCTGGGGTGGCGCGCAGGCTGACGGCACGCCTTATGGCGAGACGCTGCAGGTGGCCGGGCGTCGCTTCACCACCGGGATCGGTGTGCTTGCCAATTCGCGGATCGAAGTGCGCAATTCGGGGTTCGCCCGCTTCTCGGCGTTGGTCGGGGTCGACGATTCGGCGCGCGATCGCAGCCAGCCGGTGCGCTTCGCGGTCTATGGCGACGGCAAGCTGCTCGGCCAGTCGGCACCGATGCGCTTCGGCGACGCAGTCGCGCCGCTGTCGGTCGACGTGCGTGGCGTCACGCTGATCGAACTCGTTGCGCGCACCGCGACGCCGCTGCGCTTTCCCGATCCGGTGAGCTGGTCCGAGGCGGCGCTGACGCGCTGACTCCGGCGCGATCAGCTCGCCATCGCGCTTTGGGTATCTTCCAGCGCGAGTTCGACCAGCCGCCGCATCGCCGCGCTGGCGGCGTCGGGGTCGGCGGCGGCAATCGCGTCATAAACGAGCACGTGATCGGGGATCGGGTTGCGCGGCAGCGCGCGCAGGCGTTGCTTGAACTGCGTTGTCCAACTGACCGCTGCGCCGATCGAGGCGCTGAGCACCACCAACGCATCGTTGCGGGTGGCGCGCAGGATCGTATCGTGAAACTGCCGGTCGGCCGCACGGCCCAGATCGGTCGCGAGCGAATGCCGCCGCATCGCGGCAAGTGCCTCCTTCATGCGTTTGAGTTCGCTGCGGTCGCGCTTGGTCGCGGCCATCCCGGCGGCGGCAGGTTCGATGATCAAGCGCAGTTCGAACAGGCTGCGCACCAATTGCGGATCGGGTTCGCCGGCAAAGGCCCAGCCGAGCACGTCGGGGTCGAGCAGATTCCACCGGTCGCGCGGGAGCACGCGCGTTCCCGCTTTTGGTCGGCTTTCGACCAGCCCCTTGGCAATCAGCGCCTGGATGCCTTCGCGATAAGCACTGCGCGATACGTCGAGCGATTCGGCAAAGACGGTCTCGCTGGAAAGCGTCTCGCCCGGGGCATATTTGCCAGACAGGATGGCCACGCCGAGTTTGTGGGCAATGGCGCCGCGCAGCCGCCGCCCTTTGCCGCGCGGAGAGCGCGTTGGCAGTTCGCTGTCGGTTGCGGTTCCGGCATCTTCAGCCGGGGAGAGGGAATGTTCGATCGTCACAGCGCCGAACTCTAGCAGCAGCCGGTCGTGACGGAAACTGCGACTATCGTAGGACGTCCTTCCGTGAAGATGGGGAGTCTCCGCTACGGTCGCTTGAAGGTCCACCGTCCGACGGCGCTTGCGGGATCGAACGGGGCAAGGGCGGGGGTGCTGGCCCCCACGGCAACCAGCGCGCGCGACGGGCCTTGTCCCGTCACCTTCGGCGTTATCCGGTAGGTGCCGTCGGTGAGTTGGTCGATCCGCCACAATTGCTCGGGTGCGCCGGTAAAGGTTGGCACGGTTGCGACGGTCTCGCCCGACACGGCCAGCGCGCGGCCGGTACCCGCGATGAGGATGCTGTAATACGGGGCACCGAAATAGCCGCCTGCCCCGGCGACTGGGGCGATTGTCCATTGCTGGTGCGGCCTGATCATATAATCGCCAAGGTCGACGTTGATCGGCCCGCTTGGCCAGTTCGCCTGATCTTCGCCAAGCGTCTGGTTCGCGATGGGGGTGACCGGCGTATTCGGCGCAGCAAAGAAGCTGCGGCGCGCATCGAACGCGATGCGGGTGTCGTCAACGGCAAGCTGCAGCGCGCCGCCGCTGCGCTGCGATTCGATCTCATACGTTCCGGCCGCAAGATTTTCGCCGCCGACCGGCCAGCCATCCTTCCACAACAAGGGCTCGATCGCGAGCACGCTACGCCCGCTGCGATCCATATCGGCTTCATAGTGCATCGAGAACTTCTGGAGTCCGTCGCCAAGGTCGACCAGGCCGAAATGGCCGGGGCCGTAGCGACGCCCGCGCCCGGCGACCACCAGTTTCCCACCGCCTTTCAGCAGCGGTACGCCCATATGGTCGACGAACGGGCCGGTCGGCGAGCGCGAGCGCCCGACGCGAATGTTGTACGAAGAATTGGGCCCGTCGCAGCACGTGCCGTGCGTTCCCAGCAGATAGTAATAGCCATCGCGGTAGAGCAGTGCGGTGGCTTCCATGTCGATCGCGATATCGACCGGTTGGTTGCCTGCGCGCCGGGCACCCGTTGTGGGATCGAGCTCGACCATGCGGATATAGCCGAAATAGGTGCCGTAGCTCAGCCACAGCCGCCCGTCGGCGAGGAGGAAGGCGGGATCGATCGCATCGGCGTCTTCGACGCCGTTGCTCTCGGCAACGACGCCGACATCATGATATCCGAAAGCGGGCGAGCCGGGGTCAAGCGAGTGCGTCCACATCACCTTGATCTGGCTGGCATGGCCGCCGTTCATGCCGCCGCCGCCGACCGCATAGGCGACATAGTAGCGATCGCCGATGTGGATGATGTCGGGCGCGACCCCGCCGCCGGGACGAACGCCACCGCTATGCCAGCTCCAGCCGTCTTCGGACACCAGGCCACCGCGCCCTGTGCCGAACGTATAATATTTCCCGTCCGACAGCGCGATCGTCGAGGGATCATGGATAAAGGGCTCGCCCTCCAATTGGGCAGCGGCGGTGCCCGGCAGTGCGAGCAGGGCCGACAGGACGGCAATCGCAGCGTACTTCATGGTATCTCCAACGGGATCGCGCGGGTTTAAGCCCGGACGGAGCTATTTGAGGTCGATCGTGAGGTCGCGGACCGGTCGCCCCTCGGCGTCGACAAAGCGGACGCAAAAGTCGCTGAGGCCCGGACCGTTGATGACCGCACCACGGATGATGTTGCGCCCTTTGTGCAGCGTCAGCGGTTGCGATACGCCATCGTCCATCACCATCCGGCGGTCGCCGTACAGGCCGACGGCTTCGGTGCCATTGACCCACCACATCGATGCCGCGTTCGAGCCGACGGCGAGGCGCACATTGTGCATTTCGCGCGGGCTGTCGACGACGGTGACCGCATGGAAGATCACACCATAGACCGGCTTGCCGAGGCTTTGCGCGAAATTGAACAGCTTGACGTCGAACAACCGCGCATCGAGCGCGTGCCAGCGCAGCGGCTCCGGCGTCTTGATCAGCGCACCATCGCGCGGCACGGCAACAGTGCCACCGGGAAAATCGGTCAGCGCGGCGCGCACATAGCTTTGCGTGAAACCGATGTTGCTGCGGTTTGGCTTGACGATCGGTTCCAACAGCAGCCAGCGTTGCAGGAAACCGTCGGCGTCAGGGGGCAGCGGTGCGTTTGTCGGCGCGGTAAAATAGGGTTCGAAACTGCGCGCAGGCGCGGGTGCCTGTTGCGCCAAACCGGCGGTCAGCGGCGCTAAAGCGCCCACTGCCAGCACGATTGCGATCTTGATCGGTTTCATGGCTTTGTCGCTCCCGTGCCGCTTGCGCCTGCCGCGCCGCCGTCCCGCTGGCGTGTCAGCAAGCCGTTCATATCGAGCCAACGGACGAAGGCGTCGAACCACTCGGTGCTCGTCGTGTTCGCTTTACCAAGGCCGAAGCCGTGGCCGCCCTGGCCATACAAATGAAATTCGACAGGCCGTCCCGCCTGCTGCCACGAATCGATCAGGCCCAGACCTTTGCGTGCGAACAGCGGGTCGTCGGCGGCGAGCACCGCGAACAGCGGCGGCGCGTCGGGGCGTACGCTGACCGCCTCCATCGAGCCGTAGATCGGCGCGAGGAACGCCGGGTGCAGTTCGGGGGCGGTGAGCGCGGTGGCCATTGTCGTCATGGCCCCTGCCGAGAAGCCCATCATCCCAACGCGGGCTGGATCGACCCGCCATTCGCGGGCGTGCGCACGGATCAGTGCGAAGGCGGCGCGCGCGTCGGCGATCGGCTCGGCCAGCCCGGCGGCAGCCTCCTCGGGGCGCAGCCGCGATGTGGGACGTCCGGCACCCGCGAACATCGCCGCTACCGCCTGTTCGAACTCGGGCATGCCGGCGGGGGTTGGCTTCAGGCGGTATTTCAGAACGAACGCGGCGATCCCGCGATCGGCGAGCGCACGCGCGACGCGCCACCCCTCATTCTCCATCGACAGCATCAGGAAACCGCCGCCGGGTGCCACGATCACCGCCGCGCCGGTCGCCTTGGCAGGATCGGGGAGGAACGGCGTCAGCGTCGCGCTGCTGACGTTGCGCGTCATCGCGACGCCATATTGGCGGAACCATGACTCCGGTGCGGTCGCGCCCGCGGCGTCGCCGGTCTCGAGCCGGATCGCATTGGGTTCGGCCGGGGCTACAGTCGGCACCATCCGCGCGTCCTGTGCCATGGCGGGCGCGCCCAGCAGCAATGCCATTCCGTACAATGCGGCGCGCCCCGCGCCATGCGATGCGAACCAAGCACGACGTCGATCAACGGATCGCCCCACTCCGGTCATCCGGTCTTCTCCCGATCGCCCTGCCTTATGCTGGCCGGAGCTTTTTGTTTTCGACGATCGTGCAGCGGGCGTGCGACCTTACGGATCGTGCGGCATTGCTAAACGGAGGGTGGTTCGACGGTCAATAGTCGGACAAAATAATTTACGAGCGCCTTGCCAATGCGGGCATCCGCACCGCACAGGGTTTTGGAGCTTGGACGAAGCCGCATGGGGAGAGCGATGATGCCATCAAGCGATGCGTTCGCAGCCGTCAATCGACGCGAGACGCTGGCGGCGGGGCTTGCGATTGCGGCTGCGCCGACGCTGCTGGCGGCGAAGGCGAGCGATTCGAGCGGCGACCTGCGGCTTTGGTATCGGCAGCCTGCCGGAGCCTGGACCGAGGCGCTCCCGGTCGGCAACGGACGGCTGGGCGCAATGGTGTTCGGTCGCGTCGCACAGGAGCGGCTTCAGCTCAACGAGGACACGCTATGGGCGGGTGCGCCCTATGATCCGGACAATCTCGAGGCCTTGGCCGCGTTGCCCGAGGTCCGGGCGCTGCTGGCCGCCGGGCGCTATAGGGACGCGACGGATCTGGCTTCCGCAAAAATGATGGGCAAACCGCCCGCCCAGATGCCCTATGGCACGCTCGGCGATCTGCTGTTGACCTTCGCATCCGCGAAGGTCCCGACCGCCTATCGGCGCGAGCTCGACCTCGCATCGGGCATTGCCACGACGGAGTTCGAAACTGCAGACGGCCGTTACCGGCGCGAGCTGTTCGCATCGGCCCCGGATCAGGTGATCGTGATGCGGCTGGAAGCGGAAGGTGGCACGCTCGACTTCGATCTGGCTTATCGCGCGCCCCGTGCGATCAGCACCCCCCGCGCGCAATTCTCCGAGGGGGCAAAGCCCCAAACCACGCGCCCGACCGAGTGGCTGCAGCGCGAGGATGCGGACCGGCCCGGACCGGACGTGACGATCGCCGCCGACGGAGCGCATGCGCTGCTTGTTACCGGGTCGAACGAGGCCGCCCTCGGTGCTCCTGCGGGGTTGCGCTACGCACTGCGCGTGCAGGCGGTTGGGGACGGTGTCATCGTTGCGAACCAAAAGGGCATAACCGTGTCCGGCGCGCGCAGCGTGACCCTGCTGATCGCCGCCGCGACCAGCTACCGCCGCTATGATGACACGGGCGGCGACCCCGTTGGCGCGGTGCGCGCCGCTGGGCAGGCGGTCGAACACAAGGCGTATCACGCGTTGCAACGGTCGCATGTGACGGATCATGCGGCGCTGTTCGGCGGGGTGAAGATCGATCTGGGCACCAGCCCGGCGGCGGCGTTGCCGACCGACGAACGCATTGCGGCGGGCGCAAGCGCGGTCGATCCGGCGCTGGCGGCGCTGTATCTGCAATATGGTCGCTATCTGCTCATCGCCTCGTCGCGGCCGGGCAGCCAGCCGTCGACGCTGCAAGGCATCTGGAATGAGGGGACCACCCCGCCCTGGGGCAGCAAATACACCATCAACATCAACACCGAGATGAATTACTGGGCGGCTGACCCAGGCGGGCTCGGCCTCTGCGTCGAGCCGCTGGTGCGGATGGTCGAGGATTTGTCCGTTACCGGCGCGCGGACCGCGCGGACGATGTACGGCGCGCGGGGCTGGGTCGCGCATCACAATACCGATCTCTGGCGCGCGACCGCTCCAATCGATGGACCGTTATGGGGCCTATGGCCGTGCGGCGGCGCGTGGCTCTGCAACACGCTGTTCACGCATTGGGACTTTGCCCGCGACCCGGCACTGTTGGCGCGGTTGTACCCGTTGCTGAAGGGAGCGGCGCACTTCTTCGTCGACACGCTGATCGAGGACCCCAAGGGGCGCGGGCTGGTGACGTCGCCCTCGCTCTCGCCCGAGAACGAACATCCGTTCGGATCGTCGCTGTGCGTCGGCCCGGCGATGGACCGGCAGATCGTCCGCGACCTGTTCAACAATACGATCGCCGCTGGCCGAAAGCTGGGTCGGGACACCGAATGGCTCGCCATGCTCGAACAGGTCGGTGCGCGGATTGCGCCCGATCGGATCGGCGCGGCGGGGCAGCTTCAGGAATGGCTCGAGGATTGGGATGCGCAAGCCCCCGATCAACACCATCGGCACGTTTCGCACCTCTATGCGGTGTATCCGAGCGGGCAGATCAACGTCCGCGACACGCCGGCGCTGATCGAGGCGGCCAAGGTCAGCTTGCGCCAACGCGGCGATCTATCGACCGGCTGGGCAACCGCATGGCGCGTGTGTCTGTGGGCGCGCATGGGCGAGGGCGATCACGCCTATACGGTGCTCAAAGGACTGCTCGGTCCGCAGCGCACCTATCCCAACATGTTCGACGCGCATCCGCCCTTCCAGATTGACGGAAATTTCGGCGGGGCGGCGGGTATTCTCGAAATGCTGGTGCAGTCCTGGGGTGGGGAACTGCATTTGCTGCCCGCCTTGCCAACGGCATGGCCGGACGGATCGATCGCGGGTGTCCGGGCACGCGGTGGGGTCCGCGTCGATCTGACGTGGCGGCAGGGCCGTGCGACAGCGCTGACGCTTTCGGCACCGGCCGGATCGACGGTGAAGATCCGGCTCGGCACCGAGCGCTTTGCGGTAACGATCCCGGCCTCTGGCCGCTATATGCGGCACTGGGCTTAGCCCGGGACTTTTGCGTTCAGTTCTTCTCGATCGTGACTCGCGCCGCTTTGCCCGGCGTCGGGATGGTGAAGCGCAGCGTCTGAGCCGACACGTCGCTTTCCGCATTGAGCGACGCTCCGTTTTGCGTCACGCGGCCCGGCCCCTGCCAGCCGTGCACGGTCACCGCAATCTGCTTCCACCACGGCGCAAGCGATCCTTCTTTGCTGTCGAACGTCACGGTGATGCCCGTCGCAGTGGTGGCGCAGCGCACGGTCTGACGGAAGAACGCGCCGCGCTGATAGCCAAGCGTGGTGCCATCGTCTTCGTACAGCGTACCACTGCAGTCGCCGCCGGGATAAATGTCGAGCATCAGCGGCCCGGACGGGGTTTGCGCGGTGCTCTGGACCAGCGGCTGGCGCGGCAGGATCGTCCCGGCGCGGACGAACACCGGCAAGCGATCGAGCCGCGGCGTCTCGAGCACGCGCTCGCTTTTGGCGTGTTCGGTCGGCACGGCTTGCGTCGCCGACTGGATCGGACCGCTGGTGGCCGCTTCGGGCGTTCCCGCACGCAGGCCGGTCCAATAATCGTACCAGCCACCGGCGGGCAGGCAGACATCGTAGGTCTGCGGTGATTCCGGGCTGGGCGGCGGCGCGATCAGCAGCGCCTTGCCGAGCGTGAAGGCCATGGACTGGTTGCAACCCATGCTCGCGGCGCTGGGGTAATCGTAGAAGACCGGGCGCATGATCGGGTCGCCAAGGCGGCTGTTCTGGTCCGCCAGCGCGTAGAAATAGGGCATCAGGCGATAGCGTTCCTCGACGAAGCGGCGACGGATTGCGAGGTGGTCGGGGCCATCGACCCATGGTTCGACACGCGGCGTGCCGGTCGCGCTATGGTCGCGGAAGACCGGGGTGAAGGCACCGATCTCAAACCAGCGCGTCAGCAAATCGGGGCTGGGGCCGCCCGCAAAGCCGCTGACGTCGGCGGCGCTATAGGCAAAGCCCGAAAGCCCCAGGTTGATGATCTGTTGCACCGACAGTTTGAGGTGATCCCAGGTCGCGCTGTTATCGCCGGTCCAGGTGACGGCATAGCGCTGCCCCCCGGCATAGCTGGCGCGCGTCATCACGAACGGGCGCTCGTCGGGGCGCAGCGTCAGCAACCCGTCATAGGTCGCGCGCGTATTCTGCATGCCATAGACGTTGTGGATCTCGCGGTGGTCGCCGGTGCGGGGCGCGAAATCGTCGCTGGCGATGCGGTGGACGGTGTCGAGCGGCATCGTCTTGGTGGGCGTGTTGAAGATCGCCGGTTCGTTCATGTCGTTCCAGAACCCGGCAATGCCGTCCTCGAGGAACCCCTTGTAGAGCGTGCCCCACCACGCCCGCGACTTGGTTTGCGTGAAGTCGGGGAAGACCGAGGCACCGGGCCACACGGGCGCGACATAATCGGTTCCGTCAGGGTTTTTGACGAATTCGTCGCCCTGTTTGCCGCTCGTATACGGCGCATAGCCAGTCTCGACCTTGGCGATATGCAGATCGGTGATCGCGACCAGCTTGATCCCCTGCGCCTTCATGTCGGCGGCGAGCTTGGGCAGATCGGGGAAGGTCTTCGGGTTGGTGGTGAAGGGCCGGTTGCGATCCTGATAATCTATGTCCATCCAGATCACGTCGGTCGGCACGCGATCCGCGCGCAGGTGGCGCGCGATTTCGCGGATCTCGTCGGCGGACATGTAGCTGTAGCGCGACTGCTGATAGCCCAGCGCCCATTTCGGGGCGAGCGGGGCATGGCCGGTAAGATCGGCATAGCGCCGCGTGACATCGGCGAGGCTGGGACCGGCGACGAAGTAATAATCGATCGGCCCGTCGGGGCCACCAAAGGTCAGCGTATCGGCATCGCGGTGGCCGAAATCGAACCAGGTGCGATAGGTGTTGTCGAGCAAGATGCCGTAGCTACCGCCCGGCGCGCCGGTCGAGAGGAAGAATGGAATCGATTTGTAGATCGGATCGTCGGCGCTGGTGAAACCGAACGCGTCGGTATTCCAGTCGACGAATTCCTTGCCGCGCCGGTCGAGACCCCCGGTCTTGTCGCCAAGGCCATAGAAATGCTCAGTGATCGGCAGGCTTTTGCGCAGCGTGAAGCTCTTGCCGTCGATCGCGACGGGCGCGGCATCGGCCGAGATGATCTTACCGTCGAGTGTTTCGAAGGTGATCGCGCCGCCCGCGCCGATGCGGACGCGCAGGCTGGCGGTGGTGAAGCCGTCCGCGGTCGGCGTCACCTTGGCGCGCGCCTTGCGCTGCTCGGGCAGCACCGCCCAACTGGCGTCTTCGGGATACGCACCGTCGCGCGCGATACGCACACGCACCAGGCCGTCGGCAAGTGCTGTCAGGCGCATCTTGAGCGCGCCTGCCGTTACCTCGACGCCATCGCGTTGGGCGCTCAGCGCCGCAGCTGGCGCAGTGGCGTGCGCGGCGGTCGCGCCCAGCGGCAGCGCGGCGGTGGTCAGCAAGGCTGCAAGACATAGGTGTTTCATCGCGTGTCTCTCGATTTCAAATGCCGGGGGAGGTGGGTCAGGTGCGGGCGGAAGTTCAGCGCACAACGATCGAGGAAGTCGTCGATCTTGTGCAGGTCGATCCGTTCGATATCGGGTCCGGCGGGCACCAGGCGGTGCTCGTCAGGGAATGTGCCATAGCCCGCCATCAGGCAATGCCAACTGATCGCGTTGTAATAGCGGCCAATTCCCATTTGTTCGACCAGCGCGGCCATATCGGCCCCGGTGAACCATGCCGACATCAGCGCTTTGAGCGGATCCGACAGTTGCGCCAGCGCGCGCGCCTCGGCCCAATAACCGGTCGGGTCGGTGCCGCGCTGGTTGAGCCGGTAATGCGCGACGATGTAATCGCGCACGCCGTCATAGCGCGCGGCGATCGCCTCGTTGAAGGGCGCGCTGGCGGCGGGGGTGAAGCCGTTCGCATCGACGGCGTCCAGAAACGCCTCGACCGTCGCCATCACGATGTGCAGCGCCGTTGCCTCAAGCGGCTCGATAAAGCCCTGCGCCAGGCCGATCGCCAGCGCGTTGTGCGACCAGCTTTTGGCGACCCGGCCAACGCGCATCGTCAGATGCCGCGCGGTGCCGACGTCGCCTACCCCGAGATGCGCGCGCAATTCCGCCTCGGCCTGATCGGGCGAAAGATGGCGGCTGGAATAGACATAGCCATTGCCGGTGCGCGTGGTGAGCGGGATGTCCCACACCCATCCGGCGCTGAGCGCAGTGGCGCGAGTCTGACTGGGCAAGGGTGCCGCTTCGTCGCGCGGCGTGGGCAGGACGACCGCGCGATCGTTGAACAGGGTATCGGCAAAGGACTGAAACGGCACGCCGAGCGTCTTTTCGAACAGGATGCTGCGAAAGCCGCTGGCATCGAGGAAGACGTCGCCCGGGATGCGCTCGCCATCGTCGCACAGCAGCGCCGCGATATCGCCGCTTGCGTCGCGCTCGGCAGTGGCGATGGTGCGCTGGAGCTGAACCACGCCCAGCTTGGTCGTCGCATGGTGCCCGAGGAACGCGCCAACCTTGTGGGCATCGAAATGATAGCCGTAGCTCACCTCGAACGGGAAATTCGCGTCCGGCTGCGGCGCGCAAGCCGCCGCCGCCAGCCGGGCGGGGAGCAGGAACCGATCAGGATGCGCCGCCACATCGCGCCCGGTGCGCCGCGCGCGCGTATTGTAGAAAAAATGCGGTGCGGTGTGGCTGTCGAGCGCGGTCGGGAAGGGATGGAAATAGGCACCATGGCCCGCCCGGTCGGACCAGCCGTGAAAGCCGATGCCGAGCTTGTAGGTCGCGTCGCAGGCCGGCATCCATTCGGCCTCGGCAATGCCAAGCCGGCCGAAGAAGTGTTTCAATTGCGGGGTCGAGCCTTCGCCGACTCCGACAATGCCGATCTCGGGGCTTTCGACCAGCGTCACCTGCGCATGCGGCCACCGCTGCGCGATCAGACAGGCGGCCATCCATCCGGCGGTGCCGCCGCCGAGGATGACGATCGCTTTGCCTGCCGCCGCTTGCGTCACGATCGCAGCACCAGCCCCGAAAAGGGCGGAAGCGCGCTGGGGCTTGCGTCGTTCGCGCTGAGCAGCACCGTCCCTGTCTGTGCGAGGCGGGGCGGCCAGTCGCGCGCTGCATCGCCCAGGTTGAACACGCACAGCAGGCGCTCGCCCGCATCGCGGCGTTCGAAGGCGAGCACCGCATCGTCGCTGTGCAGGATGCGGATGTCGCCCTGGCGCAGCGCGGGATGGGCGTTGCGCACCGCGAGCACCCGCCGGGTCCAGTGCAGCAGCGAGTCCGGATCGGCGCGCTGCCGGTCGGCGGCGAGCGCGTTATGGTCGCCCCCGAACGGGAGCCACGGCGTCTCGCTGCCAAAGCCGAGATCGGGCGCGCTCCCGATCCACGGCATTGGCGTGCGCGCGCCATCGCGCGACAGCGTCATCGGCCAATTGGCGATCGCCTCGGGATCGAGCAACGCATCGAACGGAATGTCGACTTGCGTCAGCCCCAATTCCTCGCCCTGGTACAGGAAGATGTTGCCACGCAGGCACGCCAGCAGCAGCATCTTCATGCGCGCAAAGGCCGGCGCGTGCGCGGGCGTTGTCCAGCGCGAAAGCGCGCGCGGGGCGTCGTGATTTTCGAACGCCCAACTTGGCCAGCCGATACCCGGCGCATCGGGCCAGCGCGCCACCGCATCGGCGACGAGATCTGGAGTCAGACGCTCGGCATACAGGAAGTCGAAGCCATACGCGCTGTCCAGCCGCGTGCCGCCGGCGGTGAACAGCTTCATTTCGCGATCGCTGTCCTCGCCGCCAACCTCGGCGACGGTGAACCCTGCGCCATATTCGTCGAGCAAGGCGCGGATCCGCTCGAGGAAGGGCGGGATATCGGCATGGCCCTGATTGTGCAGCTTGACCTGGAAATCGAACGGCCGCGTGCGTGCGCGGTTGGTCGCGGGGGCGGGCGGGTTATCGGTCAGCGCGGGATCGTGCATCGCGAAATTGATCGCATCGAGCCGGAAGCCGTCCACACCGCGATCGAGCCAGAAGCGCGCGGTATCGAGCAATGCCTGTTGTACCGCCGGATTGTGCCCGTTGAGCTGTGGCTGCTCCTTCAGGAAATTGTGCATGTAATATTGCTGGCGGCGCGCGTCCCACGTCCAGGCCGGGCCGCCGAACACCGATTGCCAGTTGGATGGCGGGCTGCCGTCGGGCTTGGCATCGGCCCAGACATACCAGTCGGCCTTGTCGCCCGATCGGCTCGCGCGGCTTTGCTGAAACCACGGATGCTCGTTCGAGGTGTGCGAATACACTTGGTCGATAATCACGCGCAGCCCGAGCGCATGCGCGCGCGCGATCAGCGCATCGAAATCGGCCAGCGTGCCGAAGATCGGGTCGACATCGCGGTAATCGGCGACGTCATAGCCGAAATCCTTCATCGGCGAGGTGAAGAAGGGCGACAGCCACACCGCATCGACGCCGAGCGTCGCGACATGGTCGAGATGCGCGGTGATGCCATTCAAATCGCCGATACCGTCGCCATTCGAATCGGCGAAGCTGCGCGGATAGATCTGATAGATCGCGGCCCCCTTCCACCAGGGCGTCGTGGGCGCGGCATCGGGTTTCGGCGGGGCGATCGATGGGGTCATGAGGCTCATTCGCTGGGGAGGGCGGCGCAGATGGCATAGCCGAGCGGGGGCAGGGTGATCGAGATACTACCGGGCGCGGCGGCGCGTGCGGGACACGCGCCCGCGAGCGTGGTGAAGCCCGCCGAACGCGCACCGATTTCGACATTGGCGCTGACCGGCCGGTTCGAGGTGTTGAGCGCGACCAAGATTTCATGCCCGTCATCGGCACCGCGGGTGAAGGCGAGCAGGCCGGGCTTGTCCGACGCCGCGCGCACCACGGTGCGGCCGTGGCGCAATTGGGCATGGTCGCGGCGGATTTGGGCGAGCTTGGCGATCGTCTGGAAAATCGGGTTTTCGGTGCCGAAATGCGCGGTCGCGGTGGTCGTCGCCGTGCCGATCAGGCGGTTGTCGTTGTAACTGGCGACGTGGCTGGCGAACAGGTCCTCGCGCGCGTCCTGGTCGCCGCCATGGCCGGTGAAGCCTTGTTCGTCGCCCGAATAAATTGTCGGCACGCCGCGCGCCGACAGCAGCAGGACATGCGCGAGCGTGAGGCGCTGCAGCCGCTCGGCCTCGGTCGCATTGGGCCACGCCAGATCGAGCATATGCCCGATCCGCCCCATGTCGTGATTGCCAAGGAAGGTCGGCAAGCGTTGCGCGGTGGCGTCGCCGCCTCCGTAGAGGACGTCGCCGTCGATCAGCTTGGCGAAGAGGTCGGTCCCGGCCTTGCCCGAAAGCATCGCGCGCGCCGCCGCCTGGAACGAGAAATCGAGGATTTCGGGGAAGCCGTCGCGGCGGGTATATTGCGCGGTATAACCGGGATCGACGGTCTCCGAATAGACTTCGCCGAAGATCGGGAAGTTGGGGATGCCGCGCGCCGCCGCGCGCGTTTGCATTGCCGGGACGAACGCCTGCCAGAATTCGGGATTGACGTGCCGTGCGGTGTCGACACGGAAGCCGTCAATGCCGAAGCGATCGATCCAGCTTCCGTAGATGGCGATGAATCCGGCGACGACACGTGGGTCCTCGGTCATCAGGTCGTCGAGCCCGGCGAAATCGCCATAGCGCGCGGATTCGCCCGCAAAGGTCGAGTCCCCGCGATTGTGATAATAACGCGGGTCGTTGAGCCACGCCGGGACTTTGACGGTCTGCTCCGCTGCGGGCACGAAGGGCGTATAGGCATAAGCCGGGTCGGTCAGCCGCGCGAAATTCTCGGGCGTTTGCACGGCATCGCCGGCAAAGCCCGGATTGATCGGCGTGCCGCTTACGCCGCCGCGCCGCTGATACGGGTAATCGGCCGTGCTGCGATACGCGCAGGGTTTGCCGATGCATTCGCGATACTGGATCACATCGGCTGTGTGGTTGGCGATGATGTCCATATAGACCTTGATCCCGCGCGCATGCGCCGCATCGACGAAGGTCGCGAAATCGGCATCGGTGCCGAAATGCGGATCGACCGTGGTGAAGTCGGTGATCCAATAGCCGTGATAGCCCGCGCTCTCTTGTCCCGCCGCGCCCTGGACCGGCTTGTTCTTGAAGATCGGCCCGATCCAGATCGCGGTAACGCCAAGCGCCTGGATATAGTCAAGCCGCCGTGTCAGCCCCTTCAGATCGCCGCCATGATAGAAGCCCTTGGCCGTCGGATCATAGCCGGTTGCCAGCCGGTCGCCAGTCAGCCCGCCTGTGTCGTTGGTCGGATCGGCATTGTCGAAGCGATCGGGCAGCACGAAATAGATGATTTCGTCTTCGGCCGCACGCGCGCGCACCTGCTCGATCGGGACAATCGCCGGGCCAGTGAGCGCCAGCAGCAGCGCGGCGGCGATGCTCATGCCGTCACCGGCTGCGGCGCGGCGCAGTGGCGCGCGATGAAATCGGCATGGCTCGGCATCTGGGCGACCTCGCGGGCATTGAGTTTGGCGATCGTGTCCATGAATTCTGCGAGGTCGCTTGCCGGGATCGCGTCGGCGAGCGGATGGTGCCCCGTTGGTATTACGCCCTGCCCGGCGAACACCTGCAGCCAGCCGACCTCGGTGAACAATTCCTCATGCTCGCGCGTGATATGGCCGTTGCCGCGCCACAGGTCGATCTTGGCCGACAACGTTTCGGGCAGCTCCATGTCGCGGCACATCCGCCAGAACGGCTCGCTGCGCGCGTTGGCGGCGTAGTGCAGGATGATGAAGTCGCGAATGCGCTCATATTCAAAGTCGCTCTGGCGATTGAACTCGACGCGGTCGGCCTCGGCGATGGTGTGGCCGGGCAGGAGCTTCATCAGTCGCGCGATCGCCGACTGGATCAAATGGATGCTGGTAGATTCGAGCGGTTCGAGGAAGCCCCCGGCGAGGCCGATCGCGACGACATTGCGGTTCCACAATTTGCGGCGCTTGCCGGTGCGGAAGTGGATCGGGCGCGGGTCGGCGAGCGCCTCCCCATCGAGCCCCGCGAGCAGCGTCGCGGTCGCCTCGTCGTCGCTCAGATGCGCCGAGGCATAGACGATGCCGTTACCGGTGCGATGCTGCAGCGGAATCCGCCATTGCCAGCCGGCCGCCTTCGCCGTCGAACGGGTATAAGGCGTGAAGGCAGCACTGCGCGCCGACGGCACCGCCAGCGCGCGATCGGCGGGGAGCCAGTGCGTCCAGTCGTCATAGCCGGTGTGGAGCGTCTGTTCGATCAGCAGGCCGCGGAAACCGGTGCAATCGATGTACAGGTCCGCGCTGACCACGCTGCCATCTTCGAGCACCAGCCCCGACACGTCGCCTATATCATTCTGCGTGACGCGGACGATCTTGCCCTCGATGCGGTTGATGCCGCGCGTCTCGCTGTAGCGGCGCAAATGGCGCGCATAGAGACCCGCGTCGAAGTGAAAGGCATAAGGCATGTCCGGCAGTACGCGCGCGGTACGCGCCGGACCGCGCTGCATCCGCTCCGCCAGCGCCGCCTGGTTGTTCAGCGAATAGGCCGCGAGATCGCCCGCCAGCCCCAGTTTTCGCGCGCGCAGCCAATAATGATGGAACGGCAGCAACCCGACATCGCGGCCGATGTCGCCAAAGGCGTGCATGTAGCGCTGGCCGGGTGCACCCCAATCGACAAATTCGATGCCGAGTTTGTACGTCCCCTGTGTCGCGCGCAGAAACGCGTCCTCGTCCAGCCCGAGCGCGTCGTTGAACAGCCGGATTTGGGGGATCGTCGCCTCGCCCACGCCGACCGTGCCGATCTCCTCGGATTCGATCAGGTCGATTTCGAAGCCGACCTCCAGAAAGCGCGCGAACGTGGCCGCCGTCATCCAACCGGCGGTGCCGCCGCCGGCAATGACGATCCGGATCGGTCTGGAGCCATTCGGCTCCGCAGGATTGGCCATGGTCCGCGTCCCCGCTTACTCAATTTCAGGTACCGGAAGGGCGAGCGGTGAGGAGCCCCCACCGCTCGCCGATGGCATCGTCGTTCAGAACTTGTACGTGACGCCCAGATAATAGTCCCGTCCGTAGCGCTGATAATCGATCACCTGGCGCGGGTCGTCATTCTGATAGGTCACGAACGGCCGGTCGGTGAGGTTCTTCGCCTGAGCGAGGATCGCGAAGCCCTTGAGGAAGCCCTCCTGGAATTCATAACCGATCTGCGCGTCGAGGATGCCTTCCGATCGCGCGGTGCGATAGGTCGGGTTGGCCGAAAGGCCGGCCACCTCGGCCAGGAACGACGAGCGGTAGCGATAGTTCACGCGCGCCTGGAAGCCGTTCTTCTCGTAATAGACGGTGCCGCTGCCGGTCCATTTGGACAGGCCGGGCAACGTAATCGGCTGGGTCGGGTTGCTCGCGAACTTGATCTCGGATTCGGTGTAATTGCCCGAGACAAACACCCCGAAACCATCCAGCACCTTGGTCAGCGACTTGAACGGCACCGACACCGTCGCCTCCAGCCCCAGCACCGTGCCACGCCCGGTGTTGGCGGGGGCGCTGACATTGCCGATGGTCAGCTTGTTGGCGGTGACGATCGCTTGCTGGGCCGGGGTCAACGCGCCGAGCAGCGATGAGAAGTCATAGGCATAGCTGTTATTGGGATCGACGAAGTCGGTGAGATGCTTGAAATAGCCCGACAGCGCGACATAGCCGCCGCCGTGGAAATATTTTTCCAGCGACACGTCGATATTGGTCGACTGATAGGGCTTCAGCGCGACGTTGCCGCCGGACGAGGTGAACACCGGATTGAGCCCGGCATTGGTATTGTTGGTCTGGATGTTGGCGACGTTGATGGCGACATCCTGCGTGACGCGCTCCTGATCGAGGCGCGGGCGCACCATCGTCTGCGATGCACCAAGCTTGACGTACCCAAGCGGGATCAGCTCCACCGCCATCGTCGCCGAGGGCAGCACGTTGGTGTAGCTCACCTTCTGCGAGGCCGGGGCGATCGTCACCACGCCGTTGACGACACTGGCGATCTGGCCGTCGGAGCGCTGCTCGCTATGCACGACTTGCGTTCCGATCGAGCCCTTGAGCGCCTTGCCCCCCACGTCGCCGTCGATGGTGATCTTGGCATAGCCGGTATAGACGTTTTCGGTCACGACATTGTCGCGCACCAACGACGACGGACGGTTGTCGTAGAAGGTGTTGAAGCTGTTATTGTAGAGATACAGCGGATTGAGCGCGAGCACCGCCGGCACACCGAGATAGTCGAGCGGGATCTTGCCGAGGATCGCCTGGCTCGGGATCGGTGCCGAAGTGGGCGTGCCGCTTGCGACGGTGCAATTCGTGCCCGCGCCCTTGGGGCAGAGGAAGTAGGACTGGTAGGCGCTGGTTTTCTCGCGGCGGCTGTAATTGGCACCGGCCTCCCAGCTTTTGACGATGCTGTTGTCGAACTCGCCATTCAGGCTGGCGCGCAGCGACTTGAGGTCGTCCTTGAAGCTTGGGCGGTTGAGGAAGCCGGACTGCACCACGGCCTGCGTGCCGTTATAGCCCCAGCCTTGCGGATCGGTCAGCTTGAACACGCTGGTGTCGGTATAATCGAGCGTCGGCACGATCTTGTAGATGCCGTTCGCCTGCTGCGTGACCTTGACGGTGTCGTTGGGGCCGGTGCCGCCATAGCCGACGCCGGTATAGGTCTCGAGCAGGAAGTCGGTGCGCGTGGCATGGCTCCAGCTCGCATCGACGTTGAGGTGGATTTTCTCGCTCAGCTTCAGGTCGTTGTTCCAGCCGAACGAGAAATTCTCCGCCTTGCGCTGGTTATAGTCGTTGCGCTGGATCGCATGCACGCCCGAGAAGGTCGTGGTGGTTGCGAAACCATCGCTCACCGTCACGCCGCTTTGCGTGGGGCTGGAAAAGCCGAGCGGGAATTCGATGCCGCGCAGATGCTGCGTTTCCTCGAAATGCGAATAGAGCGCGTCGAAGGTCGAGTGGAACACGTCCGAGGGCCGCCATTCGATCGTCGCCACGCCGCCATAGCGCTTCAGCTCGTTCGACTGGACATAGGGCTTGGCACCGCCGAGCACGAATGGGCTGGCTGCGGTGCCGCTGCCGGCATAGCCCCAGGCGTTGTAGCGCTCGTCCTGCGACGGGGTCAGCGTGGCCGACGCACCCAGCGCGATGCCAAGCGTGTCGTTGGCGAATTTGTCGACATAGGTCGCCGAGGCCCGATAGCCGTAGCGCGTGCCGTCGGGATTGAGCTTGTTGATCCCGTTCATTTCCCCGCGCGCGCTGACCGCGATGACGCGTTTGCCTTGATCGAGCGGGCGCAGCATGCGCAGGTCGACCGTGCCCGAAATGCCGGCGGCGACCAGCGAGGCGTCGGCCGACTTGTACACGTTGACGGTCTTGAAGAATTCCGACGGATACTGGTCATATTCCACGCCACGATTGTCGCCGACGGTGACCTGTTCGCGGCCGTTGAGCAGCGTCGTCGAGAAATCGGGCCCGAGGCCGCGGATCGACAGGCGCTGGTCGCGGCCTTCAAGCCGCTGCGCGGTCACGCCGGGCAAGCGTGCGAGCGAGTCCGCGATCGATACGTCAGGCAGCTTGCCGACGTCTTCGGCGGAGACCGAGTCGACGATCAACACCGACTGACGCTTGATCTTGGCCGAGGATTCAAGGCCGGCGCGGATGCCGGTGACGACGATGGAGTCATCCACGGCAGCGGGGGCATCCGCAGGCGAAGCCACCGCCGGGGTCGCGGGTTGCGGGGTCGGATCGGCCTGGCTGGTGGTCGCCTCGACCTGCGCCTTGGCGGTCGGGTTGGCGTTGGGCGTGCTGGCCTGTGCGAAGGCGACGCCCGGCATCGCCAGTGCGGCGGCGAGCGCGGTCGTGCTGGCGCATTCGCCCAGCCGCGCGGACAAGGACAGGTGGCGCGTCGGCGCAACCGCGCGATCGGCGCGGCCCGGCATGAACTTGGTCATTTGGTCTTCCCCTCAGGCGGGACGAACCCGCACATCCTCACGAAATTCAGTTTCCTCGACGTCGTCATCCGCGTCGATTGGCTAGGAGCAGGCTATATTTCGGACGAGGTCATTGCAAAAGTGGCGGGCATACGTATTCACAGGGCAGGCGGGTCGGGGGTTCTGCTGTATTATTTAAACAATACACAGGTATGACTGGGATGGCCAAGCGGCCGACTTCGTTCGATATCGCACAACTTGCCGGTGTCTCGCAGCCGACGGTGTCGCGTGCGTTGCGCGGCGTGAAATCGGTCAATGCGCAGACGCGTGCGCGGATCGAAGCGATCGCCCACAGCCTGCATTATGCGGTCGACAAACACGCATCGAGCCTTCGCAGCCAGGCGTCGAACACGCTCGCTTTGCTGTTCTTCGAAGAGACGGCTGACGAGGACGCGACGATCAATCCGTTCTTTCTGTCGATGCTCGGGTCGATCACGCGTGCCAGCGCCAGAGCGGGGTACGACCTGCTGATCTCGTTCCAGCAGCTTTCGGGCGACTGGCACGTCGACTATCAGGACAGCCACAAGGCCGACGGCATCATCCTGCTCGGCTATGGCGATTACGAGGCGTATCGGGCGCGGCTCGATCATCTGGCCGAACAGGGCACGCATGTCGTACGCTGGGGGGCGGTCGGCACCGACCCGGCAGGGATCACCGTCGGTTCTGACAATCGCGGGGGCGGTGCGCAAGCGACGGCGCATCTGATCGCGCAGGGGCGGCGACGGATTGCGTTCCTCGGTTCGGCCGACAGCCGCTATCCCGAGCTTGAGGAACGGCATCGCGGCTATGGGGATGCGCTGGCGCAAGCGGGGCTGGTCGCCGATCCGGCACTTCGCGTCGATGCGATCACCAGCGAGGAGGCTGGTGTCGAGGCGGTTGCCACGCTCAAGGCGCGGGGTGCGGCGTATGACGCAATTTTCGCGGCGAGCGATAGCATCGCCATCGGCGCGATGCGGGCGCTGGCGGCGGAGGGACGGAGCATCCCGGGCGATGTCGCGGTGGTCGGGTTCGACGATATTCCCTCGGCCTCGCTGACCACGCCGCCGCTGTCGACGGTGGCGCAGGACACACGGCAGGCGGGTGCGTTGCTCGTCAGCACCTTGCTCGGCCAGTTACGCGGTACGGCGATCACACCGCCGCCGCTTCCGACCCGTTTGATCGCGCGCGCCAGCAGTGGTGCCTGAGCCTCAATCGTCGAACAGGAACAGGTTGAGCGTCAGCCGCCCGACCAACGGGTCCGGGGTGAGCGGCACCTCCGGCGGCAGCCACGCGCAATGCAGCGTGTTGCCCGCATAGACGAGCGCGCGGTTGAACGCCCCCGGCTGTGCCGCGATTTGCTCGAACAGCGGCGTGTCCCCGGCGATATAGGACGGCGCGGGCAGCCCGTGCTTTCCTACGCCTGTCTCGAGTTCGGTGGAGTAACGTTCGAGCCGTTCGGCGTCGACGCTTTCATAGCCGGTCGCGCGTTGGCGGTAGAAGGCGGTGCCGCCCTGCGCGGCGTGACCGAGGAACAGCAACAGCGCGATCCGGCGCGGCTCGACGCCATCGAAATGCGGCAAACGCTGGATCGGTGCCAGCGCGTCCGGGGGCGTGGTGACGAGTGAATAATAGGCCTCCGACACTGCCGGTGCGCGCTCGAGCCCGAAATGCGCGGCGAGCAGTGGGGCCACCTTCACCCGCATCGCCTCGGCCAGCCGGGGCGGCACGGGCGCACGCACACCGGGATAATGCGGCCCGATCGGGGTTAGCCGCAGCGCGGCGGCATCTTCACGGAGCAATTCGGGATCGCTCCAGAATGAGTCGAGTACGAGCAGCGGGCGCTGCTCCTGGCCTTGGTGGTGGAGGGTTACGGTCATCGACATCGCACCGTCATGCCCGGCTCCGGACGATCCTCGCAAGCGGCGTGGTGGTTTGCGTATTCGTATGCACCCTTGTGCGCTACCGGGCTTGTCGGCAGTCAGGCACGACAGACTGCGGGGAACCGCAGCAGGGGAGGTGGGCTTGAACGAGAAACCGGTGCAGCGCTTCGGCGGGTTGTGGAATATCAGCTTCGGCTTCTTCGGCATCCAGATCGGCTTTGCGCTGCAAAACGCTAATATGAGCCGGATTTTCCAGACGCTTGGCGGATCGCTCGATGATCTGTCCTATCTGTGGATTGCAGCCCCGCTCACCGGGCTGCTCGTACAGCCGATCATCGGTCATTACAGCGACCGCACCTGGACGCGTTTTGGGCGGCGGCGGCCGTATTTCTTTGCAGGCGCGGTGCTGGCGGCGCTGGCCTTGTTCGTCATGCCCGATGCCCGGATCCTGTGGTTCGCGGCGTTGACGCTGTGGGTGCTGGATGCGTCGATCAACGTGTCGATGGAGCCGTTTCGCGCGTTTGTCGGCGATATGCTGCGCAAGGATCAGCATACGGCGGGCTATGCGCTACAGACTGCCTTTATTGGTGCAGGCGCGGTGGTCGGTTCACTTTTTCCGTTCGTGCTGACTCATCTTGGCGTGTCGGGCGATGCGCTCGGCGGGATTCCTGCGACGGTTCGCTACAGTTTCTGGTTCGGCGGTGCGGCGTTGCTGCTGGCGGTGCTGTGGACCGTCGGCACGACGCGCGAATATAGCCCGGCCGAGATGCAGGCCTTTGGCGAGCCGATGCTCGGCGAGCCCACGACGCAACCCGTCCACGCGCTCGCGGCACGCGGGCTGGGCGCGAGCCTCGGCTGGATCGCAGCGGGCGCAGGCGTCGTGGTCACGGTGCCCACGCTTGGCCTACAGAAGGAGGTCTATCTGCTGGGGGCGTTGCTGATCGCTTATGGTTTGGCCAGCATCGCCGCGATCCTGCTCGCGCGCGGCGGCAAGGCCGACAATCCGCTCAGCCTGATCATCGGCGACTTTTCGGGGATGCCGACGGTGATGAAGCGGCTCGCGCTGGTGCAGTTCTTCAGTTGGTCGGCGCTGTTCATCATGTGGATCTACACCACCCCCGTCGTCGCCCAATATGCCTTCGGCTCGAGCGACCCGACGAGCGCCGCGTACAATGCCGGTGGCGATTGGGTCGGGGTGCTGTTCGCGGTGTATAATGGCGTCGCGACAATCGTGGCGCTCTTGGTGTTGCCCCGGCTGGCAGCGCGGATCGGCAAGGTACGCACGCATGGTATCGGGCTGCTCTGCGGTGCCCTTGGTTATGCGAGCTTCCTTGTCATCCGCGACCCCAATTTGCTGGTTTTGAGCGAAATCGGGGTCGGGATCGCCTGGGCTTCAATCCTCGCCATGCCCTATGCGATCCTTGCCTCCAGCCTGCCGCAGGCCAAGCTCGGCATCTATATGGGCCTGTTCAACGTGTTCATCGTCGTGCCGCAATTGCTGGTGGCGACCGTGATGGGCTCCGTGCTCAAGGCATTCTTTCCGACCGAGCCGATCTGGACGATGGCGTTTGCGGCGGCGGTGATGGCGCTGGCGGCGCTTGCGATGCTGCGCGTGCCGGAAACCGGCAACGCCTGACGCGCCCCGCTTTAGCGGGCGCGCCAGGTGGCGGGCAGCGTGCGCTCGGGCAGGGTCACCGTAACCGTTTGGCGGATGTCGCGGGCCGAGTCCGCCAGCATGACCTTGTAGGCACCCCCGGCAATGTGCCAGCGATGGTGGGCTTCATCCCATGTGGCGAGCAAACGCGGATCGACCGTCAGCGTCACCGCCTTGCGCGTGCCGGGTGCCAGCGCGACCTTGGTGAAAGCGGCAAGACGCTTCGGGGCCTCCCACCCGCCCGCGACCGGGGCGACGTAGAGCTGCGGAACGCTTGCCCCAGCCCGCGCACCGGTGTTGCGCACGGTGAAGGTCGCGGTGAGCACGCCGCCCGGCGTGGCTGCGTGCAGGCCCTCGCTGACGAAGCGCGTGTAGGACAGGCCGTGGCCGAAGGGGAATAAGGGCGCGATCCCCTTGGCATCGAACCATTTATACCCGACCGTCGCGCCCTCTTTATACACCACGTCGCCGCTATGCGGTTGGGCTGGATCGGGCAGTTGATCGACATTGCGGGCGAAGGTCACGGGCAGGCGACCCGAGGGATTGGCCTTGCCGAACAGCAGGTTGGCGATGGCCTTGCCCCCGGCCGTGCCCGGATACCAGGCCTCGAGTACCGCCCCGGCCTGATCGATCCACGGCATCGCCACTGGCCCGCCGGTTTCGAGCACCACCACGGTGTTAGGGTTGGCGGTGCCGACCGCGCCGATCAGCGCGTCCTGATTGCCGTCGAGCGCCATCGCCACGTCGAACGATTCGCCCGCCCATTGCGTGGCGAACACGATCACCACATCGCTGTCCCGGGCCAGCGCCGCAGCGGCGGCGGGGTCGCTGCCATCGGCGTAACGCACCGTGGCACCCGGGGCCTGCCGCTTGATCTCGTCGAGCGGCGAGGACGGGTAATACATGATCGGCCCGGGCCAAATTGTCGGTTGCAAGCCGGGCACGGCATTGCCGCCGACTGGATAGACCAGCGACGATCCGCCCCCGGCGAGCACGCCCTTGTCGGCATGGCCGCCGATCACCGCGATCCGCTTCGCGCTGGCGGCAAGTGGTAGCAAACCATGTTCGTTCTTCAGCAACACAGCCCCGGCTTCCGCTCCGGCGCGCGTCACCGCGGCATGGGCGGCATAGTCGATCGGCTGCTCGCTCACCGGACGCTCGAACACGCCTTGCGCGAACAGCGCGCGCAGGATGCGGTGCGCCATCAGGTCGAGCCGGGCCGCGGGGACCGTGCCATGATCGAGCGCGTCCCGCAGCGGCCGCCCGAAATAGGGTTCCTTGTCGAACGGAAATCCCGAATCCTGGTCTAGCCCGGCCTTGGCGGCGGCGACGGTGCTGTGCGTCGCACCCCAATCGCTCATTACATAGCCCCTGAATCCCCAATCGCTGCGCAGCACGTCGGTCAGCAGCCAGCTATTCTCGCAGGCGTAAACGCTATCGACGCGGTTGTACGAGCACATGATCGAGCCCGGATCGGCGCGTTCGATCGCCAATTGGAACGCCAGCAGATCGGACACGCGCGCCGCGCTGTGATCGAGCACCGAATTGCCGGCGTTACGATCGGTCTCCTGGTCGTTGATCGCGTAATGCTTGATCGTCGAGACGATATGGTTCGATTGAATGCCGATCACCTGTTCGGCAACCATCGTACCGGCCAGCAGCGGATCCTCCCCGCCATATTCGAAATTGCGGCCGTTGCGGGGCTCGCGCAGCAAATCGACGCCACCTGCCAGCATGACGTTGAAGCCCGACCGGCGCGCTTCATCGCCGATCATGGTGCCGCCCGCCCGCGCAATCGCGATATCCCAGCTTGCGGCGGTGGCGAGGTTGGAGGGCAAGGCGGTACGCTCGCGCTTGACCGGGGCACCGCCCTGGGTGGCAACGCCGACCCCGGCATCGGTCTGATGCTGCGCCGGGATGCCGAGTCTGGCAATCGCCGGCACATAGCCGGCCGAGCCGCTATGCGCTGCGGCGGGTGCGCGGTATTGCAGCCGTGGAAAGTCGGTGCCGAAATAGCCGAAGACCAGGGTCTGCTTTTCGTCGCGCGTCATCGCCGCGAGCAGCGCCTTGGCGCGCGCATCGGGGGACAGGCGGATATCGTTCCAGGCACCGCGCAGCGCTGGCTTCGTCCATTCGGGCAGCACGGGCATACCGGCGTCGGGAGCGGTCTGAGACGGCGGGGGCGGCGCTGCGACCTGGGCGGAGGCCGCCGCAGCGACCAGCAGCAACGGCATAGCCGCAACACGAAATGTCATGACGAAATTCCTCTCTCGGCGGAGGTCGTACCGCGCTCCCGCAGAAACGCCAAGATGCCGCGATTGCGTTACCATTCGCAAAAAGAGGGTATGGAGAGCAATTAGGTGGCGCGCCGCCCCGTCGTTAGCCGCACCAATACGGGCATGGCGAGCAGCACCAGCGGATATTGCAGCAGCAGCCCGGCGATAATCGCGATGGCGAGCGGTTGCTGGATGCCGGCCCCCTGGCCGATCGCCAGCGCCAGCGGCAGCAGCGTGAAGATCGCCGCCAGCGTGGTCATGGTGATCGGGCGCAGGCGGTTGCGGCTTGCCGCGCGCGCGGCCTCGGGCGGTGGCATGTGCCGGGCAAGGTCTTCGAATTCGGACACGTAGAAGATCGCCATTTCGGTGCCGATGCCGATGATCATCGTCATCCCCATCAGCGCGGTGATGTTGAGATCGACCCCCGATGCCCATAAGGCGGTGAACACGGCGGTGGTCGATAGCAGCGAGCAGCCGATGATGATGACCGGCAGCCAGAAGCGCCGATAGAGGATCAACAGCAGCGCGAATTCGGCGACGAGTGCCGCGCCGAACACCTTGACCAACCCGGCAAAGGCAATCTGTTGCTGCTGGTACAGTCCGCCTAGTTCGTAGCGGATGCCGGGGCCAAGCGCACCCGGCCGGTCGAGCGCCGCAGTGACATCGGCGACGGCGGCCCCGATGCCGCGCCCCTGAATGCGACCGGTCACCGCGATCATCGGCTCCAGATTTTCGCGGCTGATTTGCGGCTGGCCGGTGACCGACTTGAGCGACGCGACGCGCGACAGCGGGAACACATGCCCGTCGATCGCGCGGATCGGGAGCTGCGCCAGCCCGGTCTCGCTGATCGTCAGCGCCTCGGGCAAGCGCACGCGCACATCGACCGCTTTACTGGCTTGCGCCAGCGTGGTCGCCACGCTGCCGGTCAGCGCCGCGTTAAGCTGGGTCTCGATATCGGCGGGGGTAACGCCTTCCAGCCCCGCGCGGACCGGATCGATCTTCACGTCGAGCGCATCGCCGGCCAGTTGCACGCCGTCCTTCACTTCGACCACGCCATCGATCTTGCCGATCAGCGCGGCGACCTTTCTGGCCTCGCCCGGCAGCACCGCCGGATCATCCGCATAGAGCTTCACCTCGATCGGCTGCGGCACGGCGGTGAGATCGCCGATCAAATCCTCGATCAATTGCGCCACTTCAATCTGCACGCCCCGCACTTTGGCGGTCACTTGCCGCGCGACTTCGGCGGCGACCTCTTCGGTCGGGGCGTGGGCGGGCTTCAGCCGGACGAAATAATCGCCATGATAGCTTTGCCCCAAATCGCCGCCGAGCCCGGTGCCAAGGCGGCGCGAGAAAGTGAGGACATCGGGATTGGCGCGCAGCATCGCATCGATCTGGCCGACCTCCCGCTCGGTTTCGTCGAGCGAGGTGCCGGGCGGGGTATAATAGTCCATCACGAACCCGCCTTCATCGACCTTGGGCATGAAGCCGCTCGGCACATTGGTGTAGCTGACATAGCCAAGCAGCAGCAGCGGCACCGCAATGACCGCGAGCAGCCAGGGCCGAGCATTAAGCCGGTCGAGTGCGCGGCTGTGCAACCGCGCGATGCGGTCGTCCTTGCCTTCGCCCGGATCATGCCACGTGTCGAAATCGACCAGCCAACGTACCAGCACCGGCACGACGAACGCCGTCATTGCCCAGGAAATCGCGAGCGCCGCCGCCATCGTCAGCGACAGCGCCTTGGAAAAGGCCCCGGTCACCCCGGTCAGGAAGGACAAGGGCACGAACACGATCAGCGTGGCGAGGCTCGATCCGGTCAGCGGTGCCAGAAACTCGCGCGCCGCCGGGATGACGGCGGCAGCGCCGCGCGGCGTGCCGTCCGCGCCACTCGCGCCCGCGCGGCGCGCGATATGTTCGACCATCACGATAACATCGTCGATCAGCAGGCCGACGGCGGCGGCGATCCCGCCCAGCGTCATGATGTTGAAGCTCATCCCGAGCACGCTCAGCACCAGCACCGTGGCGGCGAGCGTCGTCGGCACCACGATCGCCGCGATCAGCGTGACGCGCCAGCTCCGCAGGAACGCCAGCAACACCAGGGCCGCCAGCACCAGACCGATCAGCACCGCATCGCGCACGCTCGCCACCGCTTCGGTCACCAGCGCGCTTTGATCGTACCAGCACACCAGCCTGACGCCGCTCGGCAGCGCCAGCTTTGCCAGTTTCTGCTGCACCGCCTGGGCAATTTGCACGGCATTGCCGTCGGGCTGTTCATAGATGTTGAACAGCACGGCGGGTTTGCCATCCTCGACGATGCGCTGCCACACCGGCACCGCGCCCTCCTGCACCGTCGCCACATCGCGGACGCGCAGCACGCCTTGTGGATCGGCGCTGATCACGATCGCGCCGATTTCCGCCGCGCTCGCCACGCTGCGATCGGCGATGACCAGCGACAGCCGCCCGCGATCCTGCACTTGCCCGACCGCGCTCAGCACATTGCCGTTCTTGATCGCCGCGCTGAGGTCCGCCATCGACAGATTGTGGTCGGCGAGCCGGTGCGGATCGGCGAGCACTTGCACCTCGGCAGTGCCGCCGCCCTGCACGCCAACGCGCGCCAGCCCGGGAATGGCGGAAAGCAGCGGTGTCACCTGATATTTGGCGATCTCCTGCAACGCCACCGGATCGACCGTTTCGGAAACGAGCGCGTAGGAGATGATCGGGAACACCGTCGGGTCCATCCGGCGCACGGTATATTGCGTGCCCGGTGGCAGCGTTGGCAGCGTCCGCGCCAAAGCGGAATCGACCAGCAAGGTGCTGGCGGTCATGTCGCGGCCCCAGCCGAAATCGATCGAGATCTGCGCGGTGCCGCGACTGGTGCCCGAGCGCACATCGCGCACGCCGGGAATGGCGCGGATCGCCTCTTCGACCGGGCGCGTGACGGTGAGTGCGGTCTGGTCGGCGGGGCGGCTGCCCGAATCGAGATCGACCACCACGCGCGGGAAGGAGACTTGCGGGAACAGCCCAACCGGCAACGCGAGCGCTGCGACAATCCCCGCCAGCGCGACCGCAAGCGCGATCAGAACAAAGGCGCGCGATTGCTCGCGCAGCAAGCGTTCGAGCATCAGTGCGCCCACCGCACGGCATCGCCATCACCGACCTGATACGCCCCCTCGACGATCAGGCGGCGCTGCGGATCGATCGCGCCGTTGACGACGTCGCCCGCATTGGAGGTGAGCAGGACGGTAACCGGCACCGCCTTGGCCTTGCTGCCCGAGATTTGAAAGACATGCGGCACCCCGCCCGCCGTCACCACCGCGCGGTGCGGCACGATCCAGCCCGAAACTTGCCCGGTCGCGATTGCGACCTGAATGCCTTCGCCGGGCAGCAAGGCCCCTGCGGGAAAGGCGATATCGACATCGACCATGCGGGTTTTGGCGTTGAGGGCCTGGCTGACGCGCAGCACATGGCCGGTAAGCGCCGCGCCGCCCGACAAACGGAGCAAGGAGGCCGACTGGCCGACCGCGACCGTGCCATGCTCCGCCGGATCGATCCCGGCGGTTACGACGATGCCCCCCGCGCGTACGACGGTCAGCAGTGTGGCTCCGGCTTGCGTGCGGTCGCCTTGCGCAACGCTTACGGCGGTGACGATGCCATCGAACGGCGCGGTCAGCGTGTGGACGGCGCGGCCAGCACCCTCGGCTTGCAGTGCGGCCAACGCAGTCCGCGCATCGGCCACGGCCTTGTCGGCCTGAACCAGCTGATCCTGTGTCGCCAGTTGCTGCGCAAGCAGCTGTGCGGTGGTGGCGCGTTGCTTGCGCGCCGAATCGAGCGCCTCGACCGCCTGAAGATAGCCGCTGCGGCTGGCGGGCGCAGGGACAAACACCGCCAGCGCTTGCCCGCGCCGCACCGTCGCGCCCGGCGTGACGAGCAGCCGGGTCACTTGCCCCGGCTGCGCTTCGCTGAAGGTTTGGGCTCCGTTGAGCGCGGGTGCGACCGATCCGTAAGCGGTGACCGTTTGCGGCAGCGCGCCCTGCTTCGCCGGGGCCGTAGAAACCAGCACGCTTTGCGGCTCGGCCTTGGTCTCCTCGGACGCGGCACCGCAGCCAGCGAGCGCAAGCGCTGCGGTCAACGTGATCAGCGCCCTCATTGCGCGGTCGCCCCGGTGTCGACCGTCGGCAGGCCGTCGCCGACCAGCGTTTGCAGCGCGATCTGCCGGTCGAGCAGCGCCAGTTCCAGCGTCATGATGTCCTGTTCCTTGGCAAAGCGGTTCGAGACGAGATCGACATAGCCGCGTTCGTCGAGATTGGAGGCACCGAACGCCGCTTGCGCGCGCTCGGCGGCGAGGCGCGCGGCGGGAAGGTCGCGGCGCGCCTCGGCGAGTTGGGCGCTGAGTTGCTCCATCTCGCGCAGCATCGCGCCGACCGTCCCGACCGTCGATGCCAGCCGCGCGGCATAATCGGCGTGGAGTTGTGCGCGCGTTGCCTGCGTGATCGCGACATTGCCCTGGTTGCGATCGAACACGGGCAGGCTGAGCGTCGCATTGGGGCCGCCATTGACGACGCTGGAATTGTCGCTGCTGACGCTGCCGCCGAGCACCAGATCGGGGAATTGCGACTGGATCGCCTGGCGCACTTGCTCGTCCGCTGCGGCATAGCCCATGCGCAGCGCGATCAGATCCGGGCGCCGTTCGGGCAGCGTGGCGAGCCCGGCGCGGATCGCAGCCGGGTCGAACGGGGGCAACTCGACCTGCGTCGCCAGCGGCACGACAACATCGGGGGCAAGGCCGAGCAGTGCATTGAGCTGATGCGCCAAAGCGAGCTGTTTCTGGTCGAGCGCATTGAGCGCGCTGCGCGCCGCCTGCAGCGCGACGCGATCGGGCGCGACGGTCACCAGCGTTACGTTCCGCGCCGCCAGCGCCTGTTCGAGCTTGGCATTGCGCGCGGCGAGCAACTGATAAGCGGCGAGATAGCTCGCGCGGCTGGTGCGCCCGACGATCAGGTCGCTCGCGATCTGGCGCGCCTGGCCCGCGACTTGCCATTCCTGCCACACGACATCGGCGACGACTTGCCGCTCGCTATCCTGCGCGGCGCGGCGGCGGGTGCGATAGGTGAGCAGCGTCTTGAGATCCTGGCCGAGCCCGACATTCCAGGCCGGCACCGAGCCCACGCCCGACAGCAGCGGCAGAAACGCGCCGGTCAGCGACGGGTTGGGCAAGGTCGAGGCCTGTTTCGTCTGCCCGGCGGCAATGGCACGCTTCAGTCGGGCCGCCTTGAGCTCGGGATTGTTGGCAAGCGCGAGGTCGACAACGTCAGACACGGACAACGGGCCGGTCGGCAGCGCAGCTCCCGGATGATCCAACACCGCGATCGTGGGTGCCAGCAGTGGATCGGCAGCCAACGGCAGCGCGGCATAGTGGGCGCAGCCGCTCAGCAGTGCCGCGAGCAGGATCGTCGTCGGGCGAGGAACAAGTCGCCACGCAGGCCGTGGGTCGCCGTTCATGAAATTCCGAGCATGGCGTTGGAAAGCGATGCTCGCGCTATGGATGCAGATAGCCGGGATTGGACATTGATTCTTCACAATCTGGCCTAATGCCGCGCGGGTCATCGCCGTTTTGCTGCAAAATGCCGCATTAGGAAACGCTAACGTGACGTGCGCAGGAGATGCCGTCAGAAGGGCGGCCTCGCTTTATCGTGGAGACCGCCATGCGTCCTCAATCGCTTCTTGCCGCGTTCGTTGCCCTTGCCTTGCCGCTGGCGGGAGGCGCGGCCGCCGCGCCGCGCTACGTGGTCGCCACCGCGATCGCCGGCCCAGATGGTCCCTGGGATTATGCGCGGACGGACGATGAAGGCACCCATCTCTACATCGCGCGGGGCAACAACGTTACCGTGGTCGATCTCGCGACGGGCAAGGTTTCGTCGATCGGAAACGTTCAGCGCGGCCATGCGGCCCTACCGCTGCCGGGCGGCGCGCTGCTGGTGTCCAGCGGGACCGATGGCACCGTGCGCTTGCTGGACCCCGTCTCCGGCTCCGAGACCGCCACCATCGCCGTCGGCAAGAAGCCCGACGCTGCAATCCTCGATCCCGCAAAGACCCACGCGTATGTGATGAACGCGACCAGCGGCACCGTGTCGGTGATCGATCTCGCCACGGCCAAGCTGACCAAGACCATCGCCGTCAAACCGGCGCTGGAATATGCGGCATTCTCCGCAGACGGGACGCTGTTCATCAATAATGAGGACGCCAACGAAATCGAGACGGTGGATGTCGCACGGGGGGTAGCAGGTTCACCGATTCCGCTGCTCGGCTGCGACGCGCCGACCGGCCTCGCTTATGACAAGCCCCACAACCGCCTCATCGCGGCGTGCGCCAATGGCAAAGCGGCGGTCGTCGATGTCGCGACCCGCACGCTGACGAGCTTGATCGCGATCGGCGCGGGGCCAGACGCCGTCATCCTGGATGAAGCGCGGCATTTGGCGTTCGTTCCGTGCGGCAAGGATGGCGTTCTCGATATTCTCTCGCTGGCGGGTGCCGCCGTGACGCATGTCGGCACGGTCAAGACCGAAGTGGGGGCCCGCACCGGCGCGCTCGATCCCAAAACCGGCACGCTCTATTTGCCCAGCGCGAAGTTCGGACCTGCCCCGGCGGGCGGTGGGCGACCGGCGATGCTGCCGGGCACGTTCCACATTCTGGTCGTGCGCCCGGCCTGATCGCGGGCTTTGGCTCAGAGCCCGCTGAACCAGTTATAGCCGTACGTTTCCCAATAGCCGCCAGTATAGTCATTGCCGATCGCGATCTCGCCAATGTGCTTGGGGTTCTTGAACCCGAGCTTCGTCGGCACGCGCAACTTCATCGGGAAGCCGTGCTGGCGGGGCAACACCGCGTCGTTCATCCAGAAGCACAGCTGGGTTTGTGGATGGAGCGCGGTCGCCATGTCGATCGAGGTGGTGTAATTGTCATCGCAGCGGAAAGTGACGTATTTCGCGTGCCGGTCCGCCCCAACCCGCGCCAGGAAATCGGAAAAGCGCACGCCCGTCCATTTGCCGATCGCGCTCCAGCCTTCGATGCAGACGTGGCGCGTAATCTGGGTGAAGCGCGGCAACGCGTAGAGTTGGCGCAGCGTCCAATCGTCCTTGCGCTCGACCAGCCCGGTGACGTTGAGCACGAACTCGCGCGGGTCGATCCGCGGGGCCAGATCGGGCGAATTGGGCGTGTAGAAGGAATTGAACGGAAACGGACGGGTGATCATCCGCGCCGGATATTCGCGCGCGAGCGTGTTGGGGTTGAACAACCATGCCTGTGCACGGTCGTTGAAATCCGACATCGATCCGAGCACGCGCTCGGCGCTCAGGCCGTCGACCACGTCGCAGCCGCTCAGCATCGCAAGCGTGCCAAGCCCCAGCGCGTTGCGCAGGAACAGCCGCCGCGTCGGCACGTCGAGGCCGCGCGCGGCGTCGCTCAGGATATAGCGGGTTTCGTCGTTCATGGCTCACGCTCCCCGGATCATCGCGAGCAGGCTGCGCGGCACCAGCAGCGACATCGCGACGTGGACAACCAAGAAGAGGACGATGCCGCTCATCGCCGCGAAATGGACGATGCGGGCGACATCGAAATCGCCGAACAGCCAGGTCAGCCAGCCGAACTGGACCGGTTTCCAGATCGACAGGCCGCTCGCCACGACGAGCACGGCAAGCGCAATCACACCGGCATACAGCAGGCGCTGCACGCCGTTATAGACCGACAGATCGGCATGACCGAGCCGACCGCGCAGCGCGGCGAGACCGTCGACGACGGCATCGCGCACGCTGATCGGGCGGAGTTTGCGCGCGAACCTGCCGCTGGCGAAGCCATAGACCAGATACAGGATGCCGTTGACGAACAGCACCCACATCGCCGCAAAATGCCATTGCAACCCGCCGATCAATCCGCCGCCGAGCGTGATACGACCGGGGAAGAGGAACGGCGCGATCGGGTCCGCATTGTGGATCGCCCAGCCGCTCAGGATCATCACGATCATCGCGGCCGCGTTGATCCAGTGACACAGTCGCACGATCAGCGGGTGGATCGTCACACGGCGTGGTCTGGCGAGGCTGCGCGCTGTCATGTCGGGATCCTGCGCCATCGGACAAAGAAACTGGGGGGAAGCGCAGGAGGTTGGCCTCCCCCCAGGTCGGAGCAATGCCTTACGGGAGTAGCACTGCGTCGACGACGTGGATCACCCCATTGCTCTGGTTGACGTCGGCGATCGTGATCGTCGATTTGCCACCCTTGGAATCGGTGATCTGGAGACGGCGGCCCGCCATGGTGAAGGTCAGTTCCTCACCCTGGACCGTCTTGAACGTTGCGCGGCCATTGCCGGCCTTGATCTTTGCGCGCAGCGCGGTGGCCGACAGCTTGCCCGGCAGCACGTGATAGGTGAGGACCGAGGTGAGCTGGCCCTTGTTTTCGGGCTTCAGCAGCGTCGGAACGGTGGCGGCGGGCAGCTTGGCGAAGGCGGCGTTGGTGGGCGCGAACACCGTGAACGGACCGGGGCCCGACAGCGTCTCCACCAGACCGGCGGCCTTCACTGCGGCGACCAGCGTGGTGTGATCCTTCGAATTCACCGCATTCTGGATGATGTTCTTGTTGGCATACATTGGCGCACCGCCAACGGTGACCGGCGCGGGCATTGCCATTGCAGCAGTGGCGACGCCGGCAACGCTTGCGGTGGCGAGCAGGATCGAAGCAAAGATGGTCTTTTTCATGGATATGTCCTTCATTGTTGCAATATTGTAAAATAGATGGGCAATAATTCTGAAGATACAGATGAACGCACAAGTCATCTGTGCGACCGGAGAAAGCAGGATCTTAGAAATCTGCCCGCCGATGCTCTCATTACGGCCGTGCATTGATCGCGGATGCACAGGCCTCAGATTTTTTTGGGCACATGTCGGCGGCGGTCACGAAATTTTCGCGAGCATGCGTCCAAAACCCCTTCGGATTCCGTAGGAAAAGCGTCAGCCACGTCGGCATGACGGTGCCGACCCGCCCAACCCCAGGGATCGGCATTCGTGATCGGGGCACACACAGGCGGGAGCGATCGCTTCCCCCGATACGGGCGCTTCCGGCGGTGTGTGCGTTCATCCGGAATACGGGGAGCGGTGCTCCCCGTATTTTCGGCACGCGCTCGAACGTATGATACGACCGCTTGCGCGGAAGTCATTTTCGGAAATGAGCTTGAATTTTGTTGAAAACTACTAAAATAGATGGCGTGTGGCCGGATGAAAAAGCAAAAAGTGCCTCGTCAAATTACACGTATATCGACAAATAACTTCCAGAATCTGTCATTTGAACAGGCGTTTGCGTTGGATTTTGTGTTGGGAATTTTGCGCACTCCTTTGCTGGAGCAGGCAAGAGATCGGGTAACCAACGACGGTGTGTTTCGCGATCTTGTCGATCGCTACCGCGAATTGCTTGATTCCTTCGTTTCCTCCCCCGGGGCGGGGCAGGAGGAGAGCGCATCCGAGATGCCGACGTCCGACGTTTGGACCGCAATCCAGGCACGTCTCACCAGCTCCGCAAACGGGTGACCGACACCCTTTTTCAAATATAGTCGGCCGACAGATCGGGTTGGAGGCCACGCCGGATGGCATTGATCGCGTTGACCACGCTGACATGCACGGCGCGCGCGTCGTATCCAAGGTTGTGGCGAAGGAAGACGAAATTCTCGGTGCTCATCAGCGTGAGCATGGCCGATGCGACATAATTGCGCATTGCGTCGCTCAGTTCGGGATGTTCGTTGCCAAGCATCCGGTTCAGGTTCTGATATCCCAGCTCATACAAAGGTTTGCGCAATTCCCGTCCGATTGCCGAGAGGTAGGTCTCGCTGACCACCTGTCCATCCCGTTCCCAGGCCCGATAACGACTTTCCAACCATATAAGCAGTTCGTCGATCGTTCGCGGAAGCTGAATGTCCGGCCCCCCGACCGCACGTTCCAGATGCCATTTGATGAACGCGCGGATCAGTTCGTCGCGGGTGCGATAGTGCCGGTAGACGGTCTGTTCGGTAACTTCGGCGACGCGGGCGACCTCCGCGATGCTGACCGCGGCGAGATCGGCATTGCGGATGATAGACTCGACCGCATCGAGGATGATGAGCGATGTCTGCTCTTTGAGGCGCGCGCGGAGCGGGCTCTGATACGGTGCCTTGGAGGCGTCGTTCGTCATTCTCTACCAAACCTGCAAGTGTCACCAACGCAAGCACCGATCATCCAACGGCGCTGCTCGATCATGCTAATGCCTTTTCCGCCTGTCTTGCCACCCTTGCGTCAGGGTCAGTATCGGCCAAAGCGGCGTGCAGACGGCGTAGGCCGCGTTGTACGCGGGCCTTGGCGGTTGGCGTAGGAACGCCGTCCAGCTTGCCGACTTCATCGTGCGTCCAGCCATGGACGACGACGCGGCAGATGGACAGGCGCTGTTCGGGCGAGATCCGGGCGAGCGCGCGGTCAAGATCGATGCGGTCGGTGACCGGTTCCGGCGCGATGGGCAGGTCGGGCATGGTGTCGGTCGTGGTTTGGTAGCGTGCAATCGTCCGATCGTGCCGAAGCCGGTCGATCGCTGCATTGCGGAGCACACGCATGATCCACGTCGCGGCGGTGCCGCGTGCGGGATCGAACTGGGCGATGTTGCGCCAGATACGGACATAGGTCTCCTGCAGCACGTCTTCAGCCGCGTCACGGTTCGAAAGGATCGACAATGCCTTCGCCAAAAGGCGCGGCGCGGTGGTGTCATAGACCCGTTTGAAGGCGCGCTGATCTCCGTGACGAATGCGAAGCAGCAACAGTCCGAGGGAGTCGATGTCGCCTTGGTTCGACTGCTCGCCGGTGGCGGCGGGGGTGTCTGCATCGTCGCGCGCGCTTACCTCGTCGAACATGTCTCAGCCTCCGCTCTCATGTGCGGCCGCACTACCTAGGGCGCGTCAAACGAATCGTCAGGTCAGTGATGCCAACTCCATGTTAGTAACACTAACATAAAGATGGTGACCGTCAATCGATTTGTAACGGGCCGCGGTGTGTGTGGTGGCCCACACCGGCGCTGTGCGTCCCTTTCGTACGCCCGGGACAGCCCGTATAAGGCTCGGCGCGGGGGCGGGACTCAGGGCAAATGGCGGGTAGCGTAAAGACGCAGAGGGTGCTGCTGGTGGTGGCGTGGCACCTGCTTGCGATCTTGGCTGCAACCGGGGCCGGGGCGATGGATCGGCAAGACGACATCGTCGTGACGGCGCGAAAGCGCGACGAGAAGGCCGATGACGTCCCGATCGCAGTTACGAAAGTCACCGGAGCGACACTCGATCGACGCGGGCTTCACCAGATCGAGGATCTCAAACAACTCGCGCCCAGCCTGAATATCAGCTATTTTAATCCGCGCGGAAACTACGTTTCGATCCGCGGTATCGGTCGCAATCCGGCGAGCGACGGGCTCGAACCCGCCGTCGGGATTTTCGTCGATGGCGTGTATCTTGGTCGTCCCGGAATGGCGGTCTATGATTTGTCGGACATCGACGCGGTCGAGATTCTGCGCGGCCCACAGGGCACGGTCTTTGGAAAGAACACCACGGCAGGCGCGATCGTAATCACTTCCAGGGCCCCGACCTTTGTGCCGGAGGGAAGCGTCGAAACCTCGATCGGTACCAACGGCCTTGTGCGGTTCCGCGGGTCCGTCTCGACGGGCCTGGTCGACGATGTGCTGGCAGCGCGCCTGTCGGTCTATCACACCGGGCAGGGCGGGTGGATCGACCGGATCGACGGCGGAGGCCGACTGAACGGCACCGATCGCACGGGTGCCCGTCTTCAGTTTTTGATCGAGCCGGACGCGCGCCTGCGCTTGCGGTTGATTGCGGAATATCACGATGAGCGCGACAGTTGCTGCACGCTGGTCGCAGGGTCCTTGGGCCCTCCATCGGCGACCTACAGTGCGCGGGTTGCGGCTGCAGGCGGTAATGCGGTGCTGGGCGGCCCCGGTTATCGCACCACGGCAAACGCTCCAACATTTCTGCGCGTTCGCCAGGGCGGGCTCACCGCCAATCTTGTCTATGACCTGGGGGCGGCGGAGATCACGTCGGTGACGGGCTATCGCGCATGGCGCTATCGGGCGGGTTTCGACGGTGATCTGTCGAGCGCCGAGGCCTACACGAACGCGTCCGTGCCGACCGACGACTGGCAATTCAGCCAGGAGGTTCGCATCGCCAATCCCGGCGGCGGCAGGATCGATGCGACGGCCGGGCTCTATTACTTCCGGCAATCGCTACAATCGGCGCTTCGTCTCGCTTTTGGTGCCAAAGCGGCGAATTTCCTGGGCAATACGGCCGTGCCGCCGCCATCCTTGGTCGCCTTCAATGGTGTGACGAGTTCGACCGAAGCCGACTTGAATTCGCAAAGTGTAGCTGTGTTTGCGCAGGGCACCTGGCATTTTCACCCGAGGCTCGCGCTCACGATCGGCGCGCGTGGTACATATGAACGCAAGTCGGGCGTGATCGACCGTCCGGCCAATGCCGCCCAGTCGAGCTATCATCAGGCGCTCGCGGTCGAGGAGGTCGACCCGTCGGGAACGCTCGCGTTGACCTATGCCCGATCCCGCGATCTTCATCTCTACGCGAGCTATGCGCGCGGGGCCAAGGCCGGCGGAATCAATCCCATCGTCGCGACGGCGACGGATGATCAAATCGTGCGGCCGGAACATGCCGACAGCTTCGAGCTTGGCCTGAAATCGAGCGCGTTGGGCGGGCATGTCCATTTCGACCTTGCCCTCTTCTATACGCGGATTGGTGCCTATCAGGCGACGCTCAACCGCTTGTTCGGGGCGATCCTGGCGAATGTCGGGCGCGTTTCGACGCGCGGCGTGGAAATGGAGGCGCGGTGGCGGGCCTCATCGCGGTTCGAAATGGCCATGACCGCCGCCTATGATGATGCGCACTATGACAGCTATCCTACCGCGCCCTGCCCGCCCGAGACGCTCGGGTCTGCCAGCTGTGATTTGAGCGGCGGCCCGCTGGCGGATGCGCCGCGGTGGATCCTGAACGGGTCGGCGCGCTATACCCGCCAGATCGCGGCCAGCGGGACGGTGTCGGTCGGCTTCGACTATGGGTATCGCTCCCATTATTACGGGAATATCGACAACAGCCGCTATTCCCGATTGGGGAATGTCGGGATCGCCAATGCGCAGCTTGGCTTTACGGACGATCGATCCGGCACTTCTCTCCAACTGTGGATCAAAAATCTCGCCGATATCCGGTATCTCGAAAGCTATCCGTTGGGCGGGGCCACAATTTATGGTGCGTATTTTGGCACTATCGGCCAGCCCCGCTCTATCGGGCTGACTGCAAGCCGGCATTTTTGACGATCGCGCGGCGGCTTGTGTTGCGCTGCGGCGGCGGATGCGCAGCGTTGTTGGCCTGACGCGGATAGAATTTTCGCAACATTGCCAAATGAGCCCGGCTAACTCTAAGAAAAGTTGGAAAATCGTGGGTCGGGCACGCGGCAGCGCTCGCTAAAGTGCCACATTTCTTTAATATTAAAAATCGTGCGAGCACATCATTTCATGGTGCACCGCACAAAATACGCAAATTGCGCACAAAATTTCGTATCAAGGTCTATTGCTCTTGCCCCCGCAGGCTAATTGGCAGCATTATTGCGCGCCGCGGTGTATCGCGCGGCTTCAAACAGCGTCGCATACCTTTGTTTCTTGTCCTGTATACTCTTAACAAATCAAGGAGAATCAGTATGTCCGACCCTTTTATCGGCCAGATCATCCAGGTCGGCTTCAGCTACGCTCCGGACGGATGGTTGCAGTGTAGTGGGCAGACTATACCGCTTTCGCAAAACCAGGCGCTGTTTGCGTTGCTCGGTACGAATTTCGGTGGTGACGGCGTAAGCACGTTTGGCATTCCCGATGCGCGCGGTCGTGTGCTGGTGGGCACGGGCCAGGGGCCTGGCTTGTCCAACTATGCCCTGGGGGCAAAGAGCGGAACCGAAGCCAACCAGCTGACCCAAAGCAACATGCCGCTGCACAACCACCAGGCGACGTTCCAGGGTTTGCCAGGGATGACGTCCGCCTCGGGCAGCCTGTCTGCGCTGACTGCGGCTACAACGACGCAAGTCACGAACGCTGCGAGCACCGGAAGCCAGCTTGCCAACGGCTTCCCCGCCAGCGGGCCCAGCACGGTGAAAGTCTATGCGCCAGCAGGCTCAGGCACGACTGCCGTCAATCTCGGCGGCCTTACGGTTACTGGGGGTCCCTTCACGCCGCAGGGATCAGTCACCATCGGTTTGGCGGGTGGGACCACCCCAGTGCCCAATATCCAGCCGGTAATCGCGGTTTTCACCATGATCGCGACAGTCGGCATCTGGCCGCCGCACCCCTAACAAAAGGTCGCCTGATACAGCCGGGGCTGACCGGGCCTCGGCTGTAGCTGGCTTATGGCGATGGGGTAGGGGCCACCATTGCCACAATCGAATTCATAGGTTTCATCGAGCAGATAGACGGTTTCGGGCGATTCGAAGATGAGTGTGAAAGGTTCGCGAAATTCGTTGACCAAATGGGCCTTGCGATGGAGCCGTAGCAGCCGGACCTCGACCGGCTCGGGCACGGTCAACACGCGCACGACTTTGCCCACCCACGGTTCGAAATCTTCCGGCGTCGGCAGTTTCATAGTCATCCCCCAATGTACCGCTTCGGCGGCGTTGCGATTCATTGGTCAATGGTAAAGCCTGCCAGCATGGGCGCAACCACTCAGACGCCGGTCGATCGCCCTTTGCCGCGCTTTCCCCTTCCGCGTGCCGCGCCGCCCCAACTCTCGGCTACGCTCCAGGCTGCCGGGGTGCGGCTCCGGGCGGCGGGACGAGACGATCTCGGTTTTCTCCGTGCGCTGCACCGCGCCCTCACCGCGCCCGATTTCGTGCTGGCACCATGGGGCGCAGAGGCCCGTGAGCGGATCATCCGCGAACAGTTCGACCTGCAGCACCGCCATTTCCTCAAACAGTTTCCTCGCGCCGATTATTGGATCGTAGAGCGCGCGCAGGGCGAGACGGTGGTGCCGATCGGGCGCTATTATCTCGACCGGCACGGCAGCATGTGGCGCGCGCTGGATATGGGGTTTCTGCCCGGCCGACGCGGTTTCGGCGTGGCGTTGATCAACTGGACCAAGGCCGCGCTTGTTTCGGCGGGCAGCAAGGGATTCGATTTGCACGTGGCCCATACCAACCTTCGGGCACGCGCACTCTATCTCAAGCTCGGTTTTCGCGACATCGACCCCCCGCTAGATTTTCACCAGCGGATGATGTGGTCGGCGTGCTGAGCCGATAAATGATGGAACGGGCGTTGCGAGAGAACCCCTCTACCGTGCTATCCCGATCGCAGGGCGGTCGATCACTGCATATCGTTGTGCATCGGTGCCATTTGTCCGTCACCGAACGCAGCATAGATGCGGTTTCGGCCGGCATGCTTGGCCGCGTAGAGCGCCGCGTCCGCCAGTCGCAAGGCGCGCCTCAGTCCCTGCTGACCATCGACCATTGCGATGCCGGCTGAGAAGGTGATGGAGCCGATCGGCCGCTCGGTGACGCTGTCGATCAGATTGCGTGCGCCCAGCCGTTCGCGGACACGGTCCACTTCCGCCCCTGCGCGTTCAAGTGCATGATCGGGCAGCAATACGGCGAACTCTTCGCCGCCTAGCCGTACGACATATCCCCCGCGATTTTTTACCGAGCGGAGCTCACCGGCGATCGTTTTTAGGACGCGGTCGCCTGTCTCATGTCCAAACCGGTCATTGACTGCTTTGAAATGATCGACATCGCACAGCGCAATCGCCATTGGACGCTGTGCATGGGTCGCGCACAACTCGCCGAAGCGCCGTTCCAGACCGCGCCGGTTGGGAAGGCCGGTCAAGGGGTCTGTCTCCGATGCCTTGCGGGCTGCGCGGAGCGACGTTTGCAATTGGCTGACCTTGCTATAGCTGGCGCGCATCTCGGCCTCGGCGAGACGCGTCTGGCCAATCATCTCGCGGGTCAAACCCGCAAGGCGTTCGATCATGTCCTCCGCCGTCACCGCCGGCTGCGGCGCGCTCAGCGATTCGCTATAGTCGTTGGCGCGGTCCGCAGACGCCTTCATGATCACAAGGCAGCGATTGAGCTCACCCTCTGCCTGGGCAGCCATGGTGACCAGCATCTCCGGTGCAAGCGAATGGCGCTGTCGCCCGGCGACATAGTCCTCGATCCAGCCGTTGGAAACGCTTTGCTGATCGAGCGCCGTATCGACGTCCTTAACCAAACGTCGATCGCCACCAACGACGTAATCATGCGCGCATCCAAAGTTTAGCGGCGTCAAATCTAGGTTATGGGCGAAGAGGAAGTGACCGATCTCGTCATAGAGTTTGCGTTTATGAGAGGGTTGCGCGTCCGCCGCGACCGGGACCTCGCTAGACCATCCTCGCAGCAGCCGGGAGAGGATTTTCGGGCGCGACGGCGGGGCAGGGCGCGTGCGGAGCGTGCCCGTTGCCACGGCATTCCGTTCGGCCTGCGTGGTCATGATGCCACCGTGGCGGCGGAAAGGTCGCCGAGGGTGGCGAAGGTCGGCTGCTGTCCTGACAGCACAGCGTCGCGGACCCCCTCCCACTCGCCGGGGAACCAACGTTCCGGATCCTCGATCTCGACGACGGCATCCCCCTTCAGACCCGACGAAAGCCGAACGTCAGCTGGCTCGATGAATTGCAATTCACGCGGCAGGTAAAAGGCGCGCGCCATGGCTTCCGTCGGGCGGGTCACATTCTCAGTCAGAATGACGGCGAGGCGATTGCTGCGCAGCCGAACGAGAAGACCTATCGGATAAATGCTGATGCAGCGCATGAAGGCGTCGAGGATCTCGGGATCGAAATGTCCCGTCCAGGACCGCATCTGGGTCAGCGCCTCGGACGGGGTCCATTGGCGCTTATAGGACCGCTTGGAGGTCACCGCGTCATAGACGTCACAGATCGCGCCGATCCGGGCATGCAAGGTGATTGAGTCACCGGACAGGCGGTGCGGGTAGCCGCTGCCGTCGAGCTTTTCGTGATGATGCAGAATGACGTCGTGGACGATGGAGGACATATTGTCCTCCATCAGCATCGCATATCCATTCTCCGGATGCGCGCGGACAATCTCGAATTCGGCCGCAGTCAGTCGGCCGGGTTTCTCGAGCAGGTCGGTTGGGATTGTCATCTTTCCGATGTCGTGAAGCAAGCCGGCGAGGCCCAGTTCGCGCACGGTGTCTTCCCCGAGCTTCAAGTGCCGACCCAGCGCGATCATCAACGCGGAAACCGCTACGCAGTGCAGATAGGTGTATTCGTTCTTCTTTTTGAGGCGCGTCACTTTCAGGACAGCGGTCGGATCGTCGCCGACCGAATCACAGATATCGTCGACCACTGCCGTCATCGCCCGCCGTTCGAGCGCCTTGCCCATCCGCGCGTCGGTAAACAGACGAATTACCTCACGCTTCGATCGGTCGATGATCGCGGCAACGCGCTGTGTCTCGAAGTCAGGACGTCTCGCTGATGGTGTGGGAGTAGGGGGCGGCGGAACGTGGACGGCCGGCATTCGGGCCCGCCTGGGCTCCGGCGGGATCGCCGCAACCGTGCGCGGTGCCTTTTTAAAACCGACACCGCGACTATCGTCGATCACGACCCATGCGATGTTGCTCGATGTCAGTCGTTTCAAGTCCTTTTGAGAGGCGATGAGGAAACTGCTCTTCCAGAACGGGTTGAGCCACCACGATCCTTCCATGGAATCAACGAACATGCCGATCTCAACAGCGGAGGTGGGGACTTTGATTTTCATAGCGGTCTACCTGTGGGATCCGACATCTGCATCAGGCGATGTAGAACCCGTCCACTGCGAAACCGCTGACATGGTGTAACGGAATGTAACGCCGTCGGGATCGAGCGCCGGTGTTGTAAATAGATGTAACCAAGCCAGGGGATAGTGGATTACGGCCGCGATCGGGTGTTAGGGATCGTTAACCGGACAGGATAATGATGCGGGTCGGTGTAATCGATGATGACGAGACGGCTCTGGCGTTCATCCGGAGCGTGCTGACCGAAAGGGGGCATGTCTGCGTTCCCTTCCGCAGAGGGCGAGATTTGATCGGCACGCTGCCGCGTGACACGTTCGATTTGCTCGTCATCGATTGGAACCTGCCGGATATCGGGGGGCTGGAGATTGTTCGTTGGGCGCGCGCGAACATTGCCGTGCCGCCGGCCATGTTGATGCTTACGGCTCGGCATGATCGCGACGATATCGTCGCCGCTTTGGAGGCAGGGGCGGACGACTATATTGTAAAGCCGGAGACGGCAAAGGTCGTGGCGGCTCGGATCGACGCGGTCCTGCGGCGGACGTTGCGCCGCGATGGTGACAACGAGCCTGAAGTGTTCGGCCGCTACAGCTTTGACTCGCAGGGCGAGCAAGTTCTGTTCGACGGACGCGTGATTGAATTGACGCCCAAGGAATATGCGCTCGCCCTCCATTTTTTCCAGCGGCGAGACCGTCCGTTGTCGCGCGCCTATTTGTTGGAATGCGTCTGGAAAAGTGCAGCCGGGCTATCGACGCGCACGCTCGATATGCATGTGTCCCGGTTGCGCGCGAAGCTTCAGTTGCGATCGGAGAACGGCTACCGTTTGCAGACGGTGTTCGGTTATGGCTATCGCCTCGACACCTATGTCTCGGCCGCGCAGGACGATGTAGCGGACGCGCTGTGATCGCCTCGACACCGGATAGCGACAATCGAAAGTGGTGCGTTGTGCTGCTTTGCGCGACGACCTGTCATGCGTTCCTGGCGCTCCGCTATGTCGGCCATGTCTGGACCACCGCGCTCGGTGTGACCTTGGTGCTTGGCGTGATGGTCGCATTTTGCCTCACGCGTGCGTGCCGATCGGGCACGGAAATTCGCTGGCATTGGGTGATGCTCTGTCTCGCGCTGGTGCTCTGGGACATGGCCTATTGGGCGATAACGTGGTTGCAGGCGCATTACCCTGATGGCGCTCGGGTTTATTTCGACGAACTGTTCTTTATGCTTCGGCTGATACCGTATTTGCTAATCCTCGCCCGCGGCCAGGAACACGACGCGACGCGGCCTTATCGTTTGATCGATGGAGCACAGGCCCTGCTGCTGGCAGGCCTGCTTTTTTACCTCCTCTATCCCTCGATATTTCCGCACCAGCATGCTGCCGATCCTGCGTGGGACAAGCTGACCTCGCGATACCACGCGATTATCAACATGGGCGCCGCGGTGCTGTCGATTTTCGCAATCGCGGCGCAACCCGATCCTGTGCATCGAAGGTTCGCGATAGCATTGGCAGCGCTTCTGACGAGCTACTGGCTCGACTCTGCCCTAATGAACGGATGGGTGTTTAGGGGGCCGAATCCACCACCTCCCGGTCATGTCGTCAACGTTACGTTTGCCATCCCGTTTTTCCTGTTTCTGTTCGCCGACGCGGCCGCTGGGGAGGGGCAATGCCGGATACGACACTCCAGATTGATCGGCATGCTGATGCCGACCGCGTTCTGCGCTGCATCGATGTTCGTCGCTATCGCTATCGGGACCCAAGCGGCAGCGCTGGCCGCAGGAGCCGGGCTGATGCTCATGGGGCTTCGTGCAGCCTTGCTGCAAACAGAACTGATTCGGCTCGAACGTTTCGTTGCGCGGCTGGTCGACCATCTTCCTGATGCGATATGCGTCGTGGCACCCGACGACATCATTCGATCGGCCAATCCAGCGGCGACCCAGATCTTCGGCATGGCGTGCATCGGGCAGTCCTTTGCCGATTTACGCCGTACGCTTGGGCAATTGGACGCTGATACGGGTCAGGTGGTTACGCAGGCCGACCGCGCTTTCGTCTTGGCGGAGGTCAAGCTTGGAGGGGGTGAAAGGATCGTCCGGCTCACCGATGTCACGGCCCTGCGTACGATGGAGCGGGAGCGCGAGGACACGCTGCATTTACTGGGCCATGACATCCGGTCTCCCTATGCGGAGATATTGACCTTGCTTGATCAATCGCGCGGTGAAACCCTCCGGGTGGACTGGCTACGCCGCCATGCGCAGCGCGGCCTGGCGATGGCGGACGATTTCGTGCGCCTTGCCCGGGCGCGCACTGCGTTGCTGCGGCGCGAACCGGTCGATCTTGCTGACGTGGCGGCAGAGGCGGCGGATATGTCGTGGGCACGGGCGAAGCGGCGCCGTCTGACGTTGCGCGATGAGAGCGATCTGCAGGAGAACGGCATCTGGATTGATGGCGATCATGGCCTCCTGATGCGCGCGATCCACAATCTGCTCGATAACGCTGTGCGATTTGCTCCTGAAGGAGCGACGGTTCATTACGGTGTCCGCATGCTGGATGAAAAAGTGCGTTTCTTTGTTACCAGTGCCGGGCCCGAACTGCCTGACGATCGCCGGGCCGATCCGTTCGCGCGGTTCGGCGGCCGGGGCGACAGGATCGGGCTTGGCCTCGCGCTGGTTCACGTCGCGAGCTTGCGGCACGGTGGGACCGCCTCGTATCAGCGGGAGGGCGCTCATAACGTCTTCACTATGGATCTCCCCCTCGCGCCATAGGACCTCCCCGGTCTGGAGGGCGGGCTGGTGCAATGAAGCGCGTGGCGATTTAGCAAGTCATGGGGCGACGAGTCGGCTGACGAAATCGAGGAAGAGGCGCTCGATTATCGCGCCCGCCACGAGCGTATCGCTCGCCTGCGCGAAAACGCCGCACAGGAAGCCTTCCAATCAGGCGGCATCGTTGCCCTGATGAAATGGGCCGAGACCGGTGATGCCGGGTATCGTTTTGGGCTGGGCGTTTGCGGCCATCGCATGGCCGGGCCGATACACGGAAGTCCAGCATGGCGCGGTGCCGAGAGCGTGCGGTGCTACCGCACACTCTTGCGTTCAGCGAGGTCAACCGCGGGATCGCTATCGGCCCGACATCGGCCGTTCGGGTCGCCCACCCCGTCTCGCAACCCGCCGCTCGTTCGGTTGTTTCGCGCCATAGCAATCGCAAATCCTGTCGTGACGCTCCATTAAATATCGCCCAAAGTTTGGGGAGGAATGTGGGGGGCGTGGGCAACCATTGGCAAAATTCTGACGTGAAGCTGTATAGATAAGGCGAAATCCAAGCTCCCTCGCGAATTCGTATTCGATCGGTAGGGGCAGGCCGCGCGTGCGTTGCACTGGGCTGCGCACGAAGAATCGTCCCGGCGCGCGTTCATTAGTCGCATTCCGTCCGATGATGTTTCCGTACGTTTTCCGTACGGCCACTGCGACATTAGCTAAATCTTTGATTTTATGGTGCACCCGACTGGATTCGAACCAGTGGCCTCTGCCTTCGGAGGGCTGATTCAACGACTCCGACATGGAACGCTATCAAACGCTAGAGCGGCATAAGCTACTGTATATACAGTGTTTTTTGACATTCTGGCTTTCCTAAGCTACTCACGGGAACTCCAGCATTTCCGATTGGCTGGTGAGATTTTGGTGAGTTTTTTGGAGCCCCTCTAGCGAGGCAAGCATGGCTAAACTGACTAAGACGCTCATCGACAAGGCGGTGCCGCAAGACCGGCAATATACCTTGTGGTGCGGAGAGTTGAAGGGCTTCGGCGCCTTCATCCTACCCTCCGGTACGCGGACCTACTTCGTCGATTACCGCAACGCCAACAACATCCGCCGGCGCATGAAACTCGGTCGCCACGGCACGATCACCGCCGATCAGGCGCGCACCTTGGCAATCCAGGTGCTAGCCGAGGTCGCCAAAGGCAATGATCCGCTCGCGGACCGGAACAGCGCGCGCAAGGCCATGACCATGAAGGAGCTTTGTCAGCTCTACATGACGGAGCTGGAGCAGGGCCGCATCTTGGGCAAGGGCGGCCGGCCGAAGAAGGCGAGCACCCGCGCCACCGACATCGGCCGCATCAAGCGGCACATCATTCCGCTCATCGGTAAGAAGAAGGTCGTTCAGCTAACCAAAGCCGATGTCACGTCGATGATGAAGGACATCATCAGCGGTAAAACCAACGTCTCGGTCAAAACCGACAAACTGCGTGGCAAGGCCATCGTCCGCGGCGGCCTCGGAGCAAGCAGCCGCACGGTCGGACTTCTGGGCGGCATCCTCACCTATGCCCGCGACGAGCTTGGTATCATCGAGGTCAACCCCGCCCATGGCATCAAGAAACCTAAGGACAGCAAGCGCGACCGGCGCCTTTCCGAAGACGAATTTCGCCTGCTCGGCGCGATCCTGCGCAATGCTGCCGACGATGAACGCTATGCCGACACTGCCGGGCTCATTCGGGTGCTGGCGATGACCGGGTGCCGGCGCGGCGAGGTGATCGGTATCAAATGGACGGAAATCGACGAGCCGGGTAGCTGCTTCCGCTTGGAGGACTCCAAGGAAGGCGAATCCATCCGCGCCATCGGGCTCTCCGTTCTCGAGTTTTTCGAGCAGCGGCGCAAGCAGGCGCGTAACAGCCCGTATGCCTTTCCGGGCCGGGATGACGATAAGCCGTTCGGCAGCTTCCCACATCACTGGAAGAAAATCTTCGCCGGCACGGAGTTGGAGGACATCACTGCGCATATCCTGCGGCATAGCTTCTCCAGCCTCGCCAATGATCTTGGTTTCACCGAGATCACCATCGCGGCGCTGATTGGCCACGCGCACGGCACTATAACTGGGCGTTATGTGCATACACTCGATACTGCGCTTGTCATGGCCGCCGACAGCATCGCGGGATACATCGCCGCTCTGCTGGATGGCGTGGCGTTGAAGCGGACCAGCTACGCACTCGATCGCGGATCGCGCAAGGCTGCTCTGGCACGGTTCCTTGCCGGGTCCGATGGCGATGACATGCCCCTGGCCGCTTAGCCGGGCGGTCCAGCGCTTGAAGCGCTGGACCGCCCTCGGGGTCTCCTTTTCGCCCTCTATTCCTTTGGACAGGTCATTGGGAAGTTCGGAAGGAGGGTCGCCGGAGCAGATGGAGCGCCTCACATGGGCGGTTATCGATCACGGCGATGGACCAGCCGGCAGCGCGGACCTTTGCAACAGCGACTTGGGCCGCCGTGCCGCTACCGATGACGATCAGGTCGTAAGAATCCATGACCGCAGCCCCATTCGCATCGGCGCAAAAAGCGCGACGCCAACCTCCAGCGCTTCGGCCAGGCTTAGGCGAACACCCTCCCGGCCGTCAGTCGGGCTGTTCGCGCGCCAAGCCTCCAGGTGAATGTCGTCGCAGAAGAAGGCCTGCAAGGTGCAGAGCGAAGACGCCGCACAGCCGGCGGCATAGCGATGGCCGGACCAGACAACGATCCCCGACGGCTCGACTTGATCCAGCTCGTGACCGTCGCTCCGGGTGCGGATGGCGAGCGAGCGCGCGCACTGGCGGCAGGCTGAGCGGACGACGACATCGCGCTCCAGCATCGCGCCGATGCCGAGTGCATCGATGGCGCACATGGTGCCCATCGTGAGCCCACGCGCTTCCGCGTGATGCTCGGTCGGACCATCGGTGAACGGATAGGCGCCGTTGATCCGGCCGGCAGCGTTGAGGATCAGCAGATCGCGCACGGCCAGGCGCCGCAGCACGTCGTCGGCCTCATCTATGGTGAGCCCGGCTGCCGCGGCGACATCCGCCATCGCTGGCGCGCGCCCACTTGAGGCGTAGCCGTGCAGGACGATGCCGTGGAGTCGGCTCTCTGTCTCATCCAGCCCATCCCACTTGGAGCCGATGAAGGCCTCGACGATGGCCTTCAGGGCGTTCTGGGCCTGTGGCGTCGTGACCGTGCCCCAGTCTGGGGTGATCATGCCGCCTGGAAACTCGACGGCGGGCCTTTCGGTCGCTTCGGCGTGAGAGGTAAGAGTCATCATCAGGCGCGCTCCGTTCACCGCGCAAAAGTGAGCCTTCAACCGGCGCAGCAGGAGAGCTGCGTCACATCCTTGGAGAAGGTCTGTGCCGCGAGCTTCAAGCCTTCCACCATAGTCAGGTAGGGGAACAACTGGTCGCCCAGCTCGCCGACGGTCATGCGCGCCCGGATGGCGAGCGCCGCCGTCTGAATGATCTCGCCCGCCTCCGGCGTCACTGCCTGGACGCCAATGAGCCGGCCGCTACCCGCTTCCGCTACCAGTTTGATGAAGCCGCGCATGTCGAAGTTGGCGAGCGCGCGCGGGACGTTGTCCAAGGTCAAGAGCCGGCTGTCGGTCTCGATCCCGACGTGGTGGGCCTCTGCCTCGCTGAGCCCGACCGTGGCGACCTGCGGGTCGCTGAACACGACCGCCGGCATCGTGGCCAGGTCGAGGACGGCCTCGCCGCCGGTCATGTTGACCGCTGCCCGGGTTCCGGCCGCCGCCGCGACATACACGAACTGCGGCTGGTCGGTGCAGTCGCCGGCGGCATAGATGTTCGGCGCGCTGGTGCGCATGGCCGTGTCGATCACGACGCCGCCCTGCGCGTTGACGGCGACGCCGGCCGCCTCCAGGGCGAGCCCTTGGGTGTTGGGCGCGCGGCCCGTCGCGATGAGCAGCTTGTCAACGCGCAGGTCGCCCTGACCGGTGGCGAGCACGAACTCGCCATCGGCGTAGGCGACCTTGCTCGCCTCGGTGTGCTCCAGCACCTCGATGCCTTCGGCGCGGAAGGCTGCTGTGACCGCCTCGCCGATAGCCGGATCCTCACGGAAGAACAGGGTGCTGCGCGCCAGGATCGTCACCTTGCCGCCGAGCCGGGCGAAGGCCTGGGCCAGTTCGACCGCGACGACCGACGACCCGATCACCGCCAGCCGCGGCGGGATCGTCTCGCTCTCAAGGGCTTCCTGCGAGGTCCAGTACGGCGTGCCTTGCAAGCCGGGAATGGGCGGTATCGCCGGGCTGGCGCCGGCGGCGATCAGGCAGCGGTCGAAGGCCACGTGATGCTCTGCGCCGTCGGCCTGGCGCACGAGGAGGCTCTGGGCGTCCCGGAAGCTGGCCTCGCCGCGCAACACCGTGATGGCGGGCGTTTCGGCCAGGATGTTCCCATACTTGGCATGCCGCAGTTCATCTACGCGGGCCTGCTGCTGGACCAGCAACCGGTCGCGCCGGACCGTCGGGGAGGACGCCTCGATTCCATCGTCGAATGGACTTTCGCGGCGCAGGTGAGCGACATGCGCGGCGCGGATCATGATCTTCGAGGGCACGCAGCCGAAATTGACGCAGGTTCCGCCGATTACGCCGCGCTCGACAAGCGTGACCCGCGCGCCTTGCTCGACGGCTTTTAGTGCCGCCGCCATCGCCGCGCCGCCGCTGCCAACGACGGCGATGTGCAGTGGGACGCCGCCGGCGCCGCGTTGCGCGCCGCCCGCCAGGAAGCCCGGCGCCTTGTCGAGGACACTTGCGGGCCGGGCGCCCCCGTCGGCGACCGAGGCGCGATAGCCAAGCGTCGCGACCGTGGCCGCAAGGGCCTTGGAACTCACTCCCGCATCGGCAGCAACGTCCGCACGGGCCTTCGGATAGGAGACGGCGACCGAGCGCACGCCCGGAACGCGCTCCAGCGCCTCCTTCACGTGCGTGGCGCACGAGTCGCAGGTCATTCCATCAATGCGCAGGGCGATCGCGGCGGTCACGGGTACAGGCTCCTCAGCGCTTGACGGTGGACGGGTAGCCCGCGCCGGCCGTCGCATTGGTCAGGGCGGCGACCGTGGTCTTGGTATCGTCGTAGGTGACGACGGCCTGGCGCTTTTCGAAGCTCACGTCGATTCGCTCGACGCCGGCGACTTTGGCGAGCGCCGTCTTGACGGTGATCGGACAAGCCGCGCAGGTCATGCCGGGCACCACTAAAGTGACCGCCTTTTTCGCGGCCCAGGCCGGCGTGCTGAGCGCACCCAGCAGGGCGATTAGAGAGATGAGTTTCTTCACGGGGATTTCCTTTCAGTAGAACATGGGCAGGACATAGGGGAACGCCAGCGCGACAAAGACGAGCGCCGCGACGACCCAGAAGATGACCTTATAGGTGGTCCTGACCTCGGCCACGGCGCAGACCTCGCCGGGCTCGCAGGCGCGGGCCGGGCGGAAGATGTGGCGGTAGGCGAAGACCATGGCGACCAGCGCGGCGCCGATGAACAGCGGGCGGTACGGTTCCAGCGCGGTCAGATTGCCGATCCAGGCGCCGCTGAAGCCGAGGGCGACCAGAATGAGCGGGCCGAGGCAACAGGTCGAGGCCAGGATGGCGGCCAGGCCTCCGAGCGCCAACGCGCCGCGGCTGTCTTTCGATTCCGACAAAAGGAGTCTCCTTCCAATCAACCCCGCCATGACGCTAGCGAACAGCCGCTTGGCGGGGCGGAGCGGGCGCGTTGCACGGCGGCGCGGCAAGATCCCAGATCGCGACGACGACCATCAAGGTCAGTCCCGGATAGAGGAGCCACTCCGTCGGCCAACCGCGGGTCGCCATGAGCAAAGCCGCCGCAAGCACCAGGACCGGCCCGATGACGCTCAACGCCATTCGCGCCCACTGGCGATGGCGGAGCCCACCGACCGTATTGGCGATGATGGCGATCACAGCGAACAGCGGCAGGAGGTAATGGATGAAGACGCCTTCGTACTGGCTCAGAAAACCCAGACCCAGCGCGGCGCCGAGACTCGCGAGAGCGGGGAAGCAAGCCGCGCACCCCATGGCGGTGATGATCGAGCCGATGACGCCCGCCTTGTCGGCAGCGCGTATGAGAGGATTCTGGATGGGCATTGGATGGCCTCGGCGACTTCGATGGGACCCTCTGAGCGATGCTGCGGTCATGACCGCAGCTTGCCCAAGAGGGCTGAGGCTCGTTAAATACGATCTGTAGCGACTACAGAGTCAAGCCCCGAATTGAAAGGCGTAGAGCAGCATGGCGGACACCGCGATTCAGATAGGTGAACTCTCCCGACGCACGGGCTGTAACATCGAGACGATCCGCTACTACGAGCGGATCGGCCTGATGCCTCCGCCACCGCGGCGAGGCCGCTATCGCTGTTACGGTGGCGGGGATGTCGACCGGCTCGGATTCGTGCGCCGCGCCCGGGAACTCGGCTTCACGCTCGATGAGGTGCGGGCGTTGCTTGGCCTGGCGGCCGGCGGAAACGCCACCTGCGCAGAGGTGCGCGACTTGGCCGCTGTTCACCTGAAGGACGTCCGAACGCGGATCGCCGATCTTAAACGGATGGAGCGCGTCTTGGCTGAGTCGGTGCGGGCCTGCGAGGCCGGACAGGATCCTGGCTGTCCGCTGATCCAGACCCTCTACGCACGCGATCGCTCGACCGAAGGGATGCCGAACCGCTCGACTCAACTCCCGAACGCTTGAAAGCTGCCCGATGCGAGCGCGACGCCATCACGGTATCAGCGCGGATTAAGCGCGGCGCGATGAACAGCGAACACTTCCGCCCCACTCAGTCCGTTTATGACGAAGGGAGCGACACAATCCGTTGTTCCGCAGGCGAAACACTCCGACCATCGGGCAAGCACACGCGTAATCGAGCGATCCGTTACAGAACGGGGGCGTGCAAGACGTGCGCTATAAAATCGCAATGCACTCCAGGCGCACCGCGCACGATCCACCGCCTGTTCGATCAGGCGGCGCTCGATCGGATGGAAGCCCGTATATAGCCGATCCAGATCTAATGAGGATCAGGCGCTGCACCGTTGAGCATCCGTTTGGCACAATCAAACGAATGTCGGGTGGCGGCAGGTTCCTAACACGGAAGTTGAGAGCGGTGAAAGCGGAAGCGGCCCTGTCGATCCTGGCATTCAACCTCCTCCACGCCATGAATGCCTTCGGGCATTGGAAAATGACCGGGGTCGCCTGATCCGTTCGGCCCCTCGGTCCGGATCTTCGGCGGGGGTCACTGCGAGTTTCAGCACAGCCTGCCCCGCAACGCCCCCAACTGCGCGCGGATTTCAGTGGTGCGCACACTGGCGGCCGCAGCCGCCGCCAGAGGTCGCGCTTCCTGTCTGGACCGCGCATGCGCTCTTGGCTCGGGCCGGAGGGCACGGCGGCGGCTGGCCCCCAGGCCCGCGCGCACGCCGCCGCGCCGGCCGGCTTCGCCAAGGGCGCCCCTTCTATCTGCCGCCTTCGGCGCCGCGACGAGGCGGGACGTGCCGACGCATCCTGTCCGCACCGCATCCGCCTCAGGAAGAGGGAGAGGAGGGCAGCCCTGCGGGTGGCGGGTGAAGGTCTGGAGAGAGTCTCCGGCCCACCCGCCATGGAGAAACGTCATGGCTAAATCTCAACCCAGGCTGGTCCTCGACCCGGTCCAGGCGATCCCGCTCGACCGGATCGACCTGTCCCAGGCCAATGTCCGGCGCATCAAGAATGGTGTCTCGATCGAGGCGCTGGCGGACGACATCGACCGTCGCGGCCTGCTTCAGTCGCTCAACGTCCGCCCCACGCTCGACGCCGACGGTCACGCGACCGATCGGTTCGAGGCGCCGGCCGGCGGTCGACGTTATGCGGCGCTGCAGCTCCTGGTGAAGCGTAAGCGGCTCGCCAAGGACGCCCCGGTGCCGTGCGTGGTGAAGGCAGCGGATGGACCGATCTCGGCCGAGGAGGACTCCTACGCTGAAAACGCCATGCGCGAACGGCTTCATCCGCTCGACGAATTCCGGGCGATGCGGACGCTCAACGACAAGGGCGACGATGCCGAGACCATCGCCGCGGTGTTCGGCACCACCGCCGCGGTCGTGACCCAGCGGCTCAAGCTGGCTTCGGTCTCGCCCACGCTGCACGACGTCTATGCCGCCGACGGCATGACGCTGGACCAACTCATGGCTTTTGCGGTCAGCGAGGACCATGAGCGCCAGGAGCAGGTCTGGGATCTGGGCAACCATGGCTACACCATGGCGCCCAGGTTCATTCGCGATCGCCTGACCGAAGCCAGTGTTCGCGCCGCCGATCGCCGCGCGCGCTTCGTCGGTCTCGACGCCTATGTCGCAGCCGGCGGCAGCGTGATGCGCGACTTGTTCGAGGATGATGATGGCGGCTGGCTCACCGATGTCGCCCTGCTCGAACGGCTCGTCGACGAGAAGCTGAATGCCGAAGGCGAACGGGTCGGCACCGAAGGTTGGAAATGGGTCACGGTGTCGCGCGAGCTGCCCTACGGGTTCCAGCGCGGCCTGCGGGAGATCGACGGCACCCGTCCCGAACTCAGCGAAGCCGAGCAGGCCCGTGTCGACGCAATCCATGAGGAGGCTGGGGCGCTTGAGGACGAATGGCAGGATATGCCGGAGCTCCCCGAGGAGATCGAGGCCAAGATCGACGCGCTCGACACCGAACTCGCGAGCCTGGTCGAACGTCCACTGACCTACGATGCCGACGAGCTCGCCCGTGCCGGTGCGTTCGTCACCTTCGACCAGCGCGGCACCCTGTTGATTGAGCGCGGCTATGTGCGGCCAGATGACGAACCGCAGGTCGAGCAGGAGCCTGACCCGGTCACCGGCGAGGTCGCGGCGAACGATGCGGCGATCGAGCCCAGCCAGCCGGGCGAAGGCAGCAGGCCGGCACACCCCGCGCCATCGGACGACAGCGACGAGGAGTTGGTCAAGCCGCTTCCCGACCGCATCATCTGCGAGCTGACCGCGACGCGCACCGTCGCGCTTCAGGACGCCTTCGCGCAGAGTCCGTCGATCGCCTTCGCCGCGGTGCTGCACGCCATAGTCCTGTCGACCTTCTTCCTCGCTAGCCGGGAGTCCTGCCTTGGCATCTCGGTCAACCGCGCGGTGTTCGCCGCCCAGGCGCCTGGTCTCAAGGACAGCCCGGCGGCGAAGGCGATTGCCGAGCGGCACGCGCGCTGGCGTGACCGTCTGCCCAAATCCGACAAGGAGATCTGGGACGCGCTTCAGTTGCTCGACGGCTCGGAGCAGGCCGCTTTGTTCGCGCATTGCGCGGCCTATGCGGTCAACGCTTGCTGGGAGCCGGCCCCGAAATACGACAATGGCCGCACCTCAGCGCACACGATCGCACGCCGGATCGACCATGCCCATGTCCTCGCCCGCACGGTGGGACTCGACATGGTCGCGGCGGGCTGGGCACCAACTGTCGAGAATTATTTCGGCGGGATCACCAAGCCGCGCATTCTCGAAGCGGTCGCCGAGGCCAAGGGTCCGCAGACGGCGGGCCTGATCGAGCATCTGAAGAAGGACGACATGGCGCGCGAGGCCGAACGCCTCCTCGCCGATGCCGGCTGGCTGCCCGAACCGCTCCGCACGCCTGTGATCGACGATCCGGCGGACGATGCCAGCAGCCTTCCGGCCTTCCTCGCCGACGATGTCGACCAGACGGCCGATTACGCCGTCGCCGCCGAATAACGGCACCGGGCGGGGCGGTTGCGGCCGTCCCGCCTTCTTTTCCCGAACCCCATCGAGCCCGGCCCAGCGCCGGGCTTTCGCGTTTCAAGGAGATCCATCATGACCGACGAAATCCCGGCTCCGGCGTTCGACCCGGAGGATTTCATGGCCCGCTACCAAGCCTATGAGCAGCGCGCTGCTGAATTGCATCCTGCCAACAAGGCCGTGCTGCTCGCAGCGCTCGGTGACGCCGGCATCAGCTGCGTCACCGTCAGTTTCAATGGCTATGGCGATAGCGGCCAGATCGACAATATCGAGGTGAAAGCCGGCGACGCCGATGCCGAACTGCCGGCGACATGCGTCGAGGTCGCTTCGACCGAATTCGGCTCGGAGGAAATCACGCGCCTGAGTCAGCCGCTCGCCAACGCCATCGAGAGCTTCTGCTTCGCCCTGCTCGAGGAGAAGCATGCCGGATGGGAGAATAATGAGGGTGCTTATGGCGAATTCATCTACGACGTGTCTGCGGGCACCATCGTCTTCGATTTCAACTATCGGATCGAGACGTGTGAAAACCACAGCTACGACATTTGAGGAGGCACGCGATGGGACATTGTTATCATCACGCGCTTTCCTCGGTGCGCAAATGGGGCGGCGAACCCGAGGATTATCTGCCGCTCCACCAGTGGTTCGACGAGCCGTCGAAGCTGATCACCGCCGACTTTCGGCACCGGGCACTTCGCCATCACGCCGAGGGCGTCTTCATGCTCGAACGCTTCTTCGGCGCGACGATCACCGTGTCGACCGGCCGTATCGTCCCGGTCCGTCTGATCGGCGAACAGCATGTGATCGAGGATCTTGGCGTCGTGCCGAGCTTCGCCGACTGGGTGCGGTGCATCCGGCCCGAGCCCTGGATGGGCCGTGCCCAGCCGATTCACAAGCTGGTCGATCCTTTTGCGATCGCCGCCTGATCTCACCTCCCATAGTTCAAACTCGAAAGCCCGGCCCCGTGCTGGGCTTTCCGTCTTTCGAATTGTATGAAATCGTCACGTCGCCGTTCAACAGGTCCGGACTCAAAGACCTTTTGCGACAACGTCGCGTCAGGAAGACAAGATGGACGACGACTTGCTCGATGCGCTGAACCTTCTGCTCACCCGCGACGATGACGGACGATTGTTCGATTGCGAAGCGGACGAGGGCGGATACCGATCCCAGGAGTTGGAAGACGCGCTCAAGACCATCCGCGCTGCTCTCGGCAAGTCCTGACCGGAATGAATTCCTGATCGGTTTCCACACCTATCTTGGCTGAAGGCATGCCGCCGATCACGACGGCGGGTTGTCATGCTGGTCCCGCAAAGCATAAGCGCCTGTGCGGCGGAAGCCGCATGGGCCGGGCGTTAAGACCACACTTGAGACATGGGCCGACCCCTTTGGCCGCAAGCGGTTTGGACATGCGCGTCGGTCGCCCGGCGGCATTCATATGCTTGGAGCCACAGGACCGACGGGATGGTGCGCAGTCGGCGCTGCGCCCGTTTCCCCCTGGTCATCGTGCGACCGCGGCAATTCTCGCCGACCATATCGCGCATAGAGCGTTGGCAGCACGAACAGCGTCAGCAGAGTCGCCGAGATCAGTCCGCCGATCACCACTGTCGCCAGCGGCTTCTGAACTTCGGCGCCGGCCCCATGGCCAAGCGCCATCGGCACGAAGCCGAGCGACGCTACAAGTGCCGTCATCGCGACGGGCCGGAGCCGGGCCAGGGCGCCGTCACGGCTCGCCGTCACTCGATCCACGCCGTTGCGCATCAAATCCTGGATCGAAGTCACCATGACCAGCCCGTTGAGGACCGCGATGCCGGATAAGGCGATGAAGCCCACGGCGGCCGAGATCGAGAAGGGCATGCCGCGCAGCACGAGCGCCAGGACGCCGCCGACCAGCGCCAGCGGAACGCCGGTGAACACGATCGCGGCATCGCGCGCCGAGCCGAGCGCGCCGTAGAGCAGCAGCAGGATCAACGCGAAACAGCCCGGCACGACCAGCGCGAGCCGCGCGCGCGCCGATGCGAGATTCTCGAACTGGCCGCCCCATTCGAGATAGATGCCCGCCGGCAACCGCACGTCACGCGCAATCGCCGCCTGCGCTTCCGCCACCACGCTCGCGACGTCGCGACCGCGCACGTTGGCCTGGACGACGACCCGCCGCTTGCCGTTTTCGCGGCTGATCTGATTGGGGCCGTCGTCGATGCGGATATCGGCGACGCTTGCCAACGGCACCGATGCGCCGGAGGGCGTCGGCACGGGCACCTGCCCCAGTCTCTCGAAATTGGCGCGATCGACGTCGGACAGGCGGATGACCACGGGGAAGTGGCGATCGCCCTCGAAGATGACGCCGGCCTCGCGACCGCCGACCGTCGCGGCAATGGCCGCCTGAACGTCCTTCGCGGTGACGCCGAGGCGGGCGGCCGCATCGCGGTTGAAGGCGATATCGAGCATCGGCAGGCCTTCGGTCTGCTCGACCTTCACGTCCTCGGCGCCTTTGGCCCGGCGCAGCACGGCGGCGACCTTGTCGGCGACATCGTTCATCTGGCCGAAGTCATCGCCGAACACCTTGACCGCGACATCGCTGCGGACGCCGGCAATCAACTCGTTGAAGCGCATCTGGATCGGCTGCGTCACCTCGTAGGAATGGCCCGGAACGCCGGCGAGCCGTTTCTCGATACGCTCGACCACGTCTGCCTTTGCCTCGCTCGGATCGGGCCATTGATCGCGGGGCTTGAGCATGACGAAGGTGTCGGTCGCATTCGGCGGCATCGGATCCGACGCCAGCTCGGCCGTTCCGGTCCGCGAGAACACCGTCTTGATCTCGGGCATTCCGGCGAGGGCCTTCTCGATCTGGAACTGCATCTTCTGGCTCTGCTCGACCGACGTGCCCGGCACGCGAAAAGCGGACACGAGAACATTGCCCTCGTCGAGCTGGGGCAGGAACTCCTGGCCCAGCGTCAGATAGCCGCCGGCCGCAAGCGCGAGCGATGCCACGGCGACGCCAATCGTGAGCTTGGGGCGGCTGAGCGCATGGTCGAGGCCCGGTTCGTAGCGCCGGCGCAGCCATCCGACGATCCGCCCTTCCTTCTCCTCCACCGGTTTGCTCAGCCAGACGGCGATCGCCGCCGGCACGAAGGTCAACGAGAGGATGAAGGCGAATAGCAGCGCCATGATGACGGTCAGCGCCATCGGCTCGAACGTCTTCCCCTCCACGCCCTGGAGAGTCAGCAGCGGCACATAGACGATGATGATGATCGCCTGCCCATAGACCGAGGGACGGATCATCTCGCGCGCGGCCTGGGCGATCACGGACAGGCGCTCGCCGAGGTCGAGTTGCCGACCATGGCGGTGCTGTCGCTCGGCGAGGCGGCGAAGTGCATTCTCGACTATGATGACGGCGCCGTCGACGATCAGACCAAAGTCCAATGCGCCGAGGCTCATTAGGTTCGCGGAGACGCCGACGCGGAGCATGCCGAAGCTGGTCAGCAACATCGTGACCGGGATGACCGCTGCCGCGATCAGCGCCGCGCGAAAATTGCCGAGCAGCAGGAACAGGACGACAATGACCAGCACCGCGCCTTCGCCCAGGTTGCGGGCGACGGTCGAGATGGTCGAGTTCACCAGTGCGGTGCGATCCAGCACGGGCTCGATCACGACATCAGGCGGCAGCGACGGGCCGATCTTGCGCAGCCGTTCGCCCACGCCGGTCGAAACGGTGCGGCTGTTCTCGCCGATCCGCATCACGGCGGTGCCGGTCACCACCTCGCGGCCATTTTCCGATGCCGAGCCGAGGCGAATGCCCTGGCCGAGACGGACCTCGGCGACCTGCCCAAGCAGGATCGGCACGCCGTCGCGGGTGGCGATCACGGTGTTGCGAAGCTGGGGGATGCTGCGGATGCGGGCGTCGGCACGCACCGCCAACCCCTCGCCATTGCGATCGACCACGCCAGCCCCGATCGCGCTGTTATTCGCTTCCAGCGCCTCGCCAAGTTCGGCCAGGCTGAGCTTGAGCGCGGCGAGTTTCTGGACGTCGGGCACGACAAGATATTCCTTGTCGAAGCCGCCGAGTAAGTCGACGCCGGCGACACCCGCGACCGACTTCACCTGCGGTGCGACAATCCATTCCTGGACGCTGTGGAGGTAGGTCGCCCGGTCGGCCTCGCTGACGAGGCGGTCCCCTTCGGGCGTTATATAGCTGCCATCGGGCTGGATGCCGGGTTCGCCGGGCTTGTGCCGCTCATGGCCACGCTCCTGATAGTGGAGCGTCCACATGTAGATGTCGCCCAGACCCGTCGCGATCGCGCCCATTTCGGGCGTGACCCCGGCCGGCAGCGCCTCCTTCAGGTCGTTGAGCCGCTCGGCCACCTGGGCCCGCGCGAAAAAGATGTCGGTCGTATCGGAAAAGACCGCCGTGACCTGAGCGAAGCCATTGCGGCTCAGCGACCGCGTGCTCTCCAGGCCCTTGATGCCGGCAAGCGCGGTCTCGACGGGAAATGTGACCTGCTTCTCGATCAGCTCGGGCGCAAGCGCCGGCGCCCGCACATTGATCTGCACCTGATTGTTGGTGACGTCCGGCACCGCGTCGATCGGAAGTTGCCTGAGCGACGCAATCCCGATGATGGCAGCAACGACGGTGAGCAGCAGGACAAGCCAGCGCCGCGCGACCGCAAGGGTGACGATACGTTCGATCACGGCTCAGTCCTCGTCCCCGCCCGCACTCTTGCCGAGTTCGGATTTGAGGGTGAAGCTGTTGGCCGACGCAACCTGTTCGCGCCCGGTCAGGGCCGAGACCACGACGATCGTGTCGCCCGACTGGGCGCCGAGCGTCACCGGCGTTGCCCTGAAGCCGTCCTCGGTCCGGACGAACACGACGGATTTGCCGTCAATCGTCTGGATCGCCGTCAGCGGCACGCGGATGCTGGTGTCGCCGTTGCCGGCGAGCTGGATCGCGGCGGTCACGGATTCGCCGACCCGCCACTCACCGGCTCGATTGTCGATGGTCGCCACGACGGGAACGAGCCGCGTCTGCGGGTCGAGCGCGGGCGAGACGAAGGTGACGCGGGCCTGCGCCGTCCGCCCCGGTGCCGTCACCGCGATAGCCGCGCCCGGTCGCACCCGGCTTGCGTCCGTCGGTGACAGCGACAGCGAGAGGGAAACGGTCGACAGATTGGCGACGCGGAACAGTTCGGCATCGGCCGCCACGGTCTGGCCGAGCATGGCGTTCCGGCCAATGACCTGGCCGGAGATCGGCGCGACGATGCCGACGCGGTTGAGTGATCCACCGCCGCCGCCGGTGGCGGCCAATTGCTGGCGCGCGAGGCGAAGCGCGATACTCGCTTCCGTCGCCGCGGTGCGCGCCGCAATCAGATCCTGCTCGGGCGACACGCGCTCGGCATAGAGGCGCTGCTCGCGGGCATAATTCGACTGCGCGAGCGCGAGACGTGCGCGCGCCGCCTCGACCTCGCCCTTAAGCGAGGCTGCCTCGCGGCTCTCGATCACCGCCAGCGTCTCGCCGCGCCGGACGGCCTCGCCAAGATTGCGGTTGAGCGCCACCACCCGCCCGGCAATCGCGGCGGACACGATTTGCGTACCTTGCGGGCTGCCCTCGACGGTTGCCGGCAACTCGATCGCGCCGCCATTCCCGCCGACGGTCGGATGCACGATCTCGATTCCGGCCGTTCTGATCTGGTCGGCCGACAGCTTGACTGTATCTGCCTTCTTGCCGCTCTCGCCCTTGGCTTCCCCGGCCGCCTCGGTCTTTTCGCCGCTATCCTCCTTAGCGGCATGCCCGCCACATCCGGTGAGCAGCACGGCGAGGAGGAGCGGCGGGACCGCCCGGAAACGGGATGACGTCATCGGATCAGTCCTTGCGTGCGGAAGCGGTCAGGCGGTCGAGCTGGGCCTGGGCGTTGTGGAAAGCGGCAAGTGCGTCGATCGCGCCCGATCGGGTTTCGGCCAGCGTGCGTTCCGCCTCGAGCAGATCGAGCTGGCCGAACTTGCCTTCGCGATAGCCGATCCGGGCAATGCGCGCCGCCTCCTGCGCTGCGGCGAGGGAAGGCCCGGCGGCGGTTCTAGCGGCCGCTGCGGCGTTGGCGACATCGGCCTGCGCTTGCCCGATTGCCTGTTCATTTTCGAGTTCGGCAGCGCGGCGGAGCGCCGCAACTCTGTCGCGTTCGGCGCTTGCCTGCGCGACCGAAGACGCACCGCTGTTGAAGAACGGCAGCGGTACGGACACGCCAAACACCGCCGCCACGTCATTGTTGATCGGCAGGCGCCGGATTCCGGCGCTCAACGTCACATCGGGAAGGCGTTGCGAGCGTGCGAGGCGAAGTTGCGCCTCTGCCGCTTTTTCGTCGGCCCGCGCGGTCGCAACGGTGAGATTGCTGTTCGCATCGCGGCGGGCCGGCCCATAGCCGTCGACCCGGTCGAACCAGGACTGGTCGAGCGCGCCCGTCACGGGCCGGCCAATCCGGCGGCCGAGATTTACCCGTGCCAGGTCAGCCAGACGGACAGCGCGGTCCACCGCCGCGTCGGCGCTGATCCGCAGCACTTCGGCGCGCTGCTCCTCAAGCGGCGACGCGCGACCAGCCACAACCCGAACATGGGCCGCGCGAAGCGCCTCTGCCGCGATCGCCGCCTGGTCCCGTGCTGTCGACAGACGCCGATCGGCGGCGACGGCTTCCACATAGGCTTGCGTTACGGCCAGCCGGAGGTCCGCGCCGGCCGCGACGCGCTCGATCTGCGCGCGATTGCCCTGGGCATCGGCAACCGCGATCCGGGCCGATCGCTTGCCGCCCAATTCGACCGGTACGCCGAGCGAGACGGTCTGCTTGGGCGCTTCGATGTCGTTATAGGCGCGCGAACCACCGACATTCTCGATGTCGGCGCTCAGCGACGGGTTTGGCCGAAGACCGGCGACACGGCGGGCCGCGCCCGCGGCACGCACGCCGGCATCGGCAGCGTCGATATTGGGCGAGGCCGAACCAGCGAGGTCGAGAGCGTCCGCGAGCGTCAGGACGGGGGCGTTCGCGGGTGCGGCCGTCTGGGCACGGGCAGCCGGGGCGCCGAATGCGGCGGCGAGGACGACCGCGACGAGCGCGCAAGCCAAGGGGTTCGAGCGTGATGGCATGGGACCTGGGACTTAGAGGGTGGGACTGAGTTCGCCCCGCGCATTGCGGACGATCTCATAGGCAGAATGGAGAAACAGGAGGGCAATCACGCCGGCGACCAAAAGGTCGGGCCATGCGCTGCCGGTCCAGGCGACAAGCCCGGCCGCGACGATCACGGCGATGTTCGCAACGGCGTCGTTGCGGCTGAACAGCCAGATGGCTTTCACATTGGCGTCGCCTTCGCGGAAACGGGCGAGAACCAAAGCCGCGGTGACGTTGACGGCAAGTGCCACCACACCGATCCCGCCCATCAGCTCCGCTTCCGGCACGGTCGCATGCAGCGCCCGCCAGATTGCGAAGCCGATGACGCCCAGGCCCAGGCCGCCCAGGAAAAGCCCCTGGGTGAGTGCGACCCCGGCGCGGGCGCGGGCAGACCATGCGAGCGCCATCAGACCCAACAGGCTGATCGAGCCATCTCCGAGGAAGTCGAGCGAATCCGCCTTCAGGGCCTGGCTGTCGGCGATGAAGCCGCCGACCAGCTCGCACAGGCCGAAGGCGAGGTTGAGGACGACGACGATGGTGAGCGCGCTTCGATAGGCAGGGTCGTGCTGCGCGCGTTTCTCGTCGCCATGACAGGCGCAGGAGCTGGAAGCGGATTCGGTCATCGGCCTTCCCTACAATCTCTAGTCACTGTAGGAGCAAGCAAAATGCGAGCAGTTCGCGATAGTCAGGAAAGAGGACGGCATGAAGATCGGAGAGCTGTCGCGCGCGACCGCCACCAAGGTGACGACGATCCGCTTCTATGAGGAGATCGGGTTGCTCGACCGGCCGGTGCGGACCGAGTCCAATCGGCGCACCTATGCGCTTCGCGATGTCGATCGGCTCAACTTCGTTCGCAACGGCCGCAGGTTGGGCTTCTCGATCGAGGAGATCCGCTCGCTCATTGCGCTCGCGAGCGAGCCTGGGCGCGATTGCGGGGAAGCCATGGCAATCGCCTCTCGCCACCTCGCCGCAGTCGAGGAACGATTGGGACAGCTCGCAGCCCTTCGCGACGAACTGGCGGCGATGAGCCGGAATTGCGATCGCCAGCGGATCGCCGATTGCCGCGTCATCCAGGCGATTGCCCGGCCGGCCGCCTAGCAAACATGCCATCTCTCGCGAAAAGGCTTGATCCTCCAGCGGCTGGAGGAAGTAGGCGCCGACCGAGCGCTGCGATTATAGACAGCGACCAACCGAGTAATGTGGTGAAGCGCAATTCGGACGTCTCGACGGTGCAGCGACGATCGATACTCGCCGGCCTTCTGTCCGGCAGTGGCTTGGCGATGGCTGCCACGCCGTCCCGCTTGCTCGCCATGATGGCGCGTCGGGGCGGATTGTGGAGCGGGCTCCCTTCCGATGCCGATTGGGACAGCTTCGAAATGGCAACCGGCGATACGCTGGTGGTGCGCGCGGACGTTGGCGGAATTTCGGTCACGGCTGTTCTCGACAGCGGCAGCGCCGCTTCGATCATCAGCGCTTCGCTCGCGAGGCGACTGGGACTGGACGGTGCCGAGAAGCGCACGATTCGCGGATTGGGCGGACGAGCCTCTGCGGGGATCGTCCGCGACCTCGATGTCGTGATCGGCAAGCAGGCGCGCTACCTTGCGCTGGCCTATACTGCCGATCTCGATACGGCGTCGGCCGCGTTCGGGAGGCAGATCGATCTGATACTGGGTCAGGACGTGCTCGCCGGTCGATGCCTGGCGCTGGATTTCGCGAATGCTCGCTACGCCTTGGCCGAGCGCTTTGCAGGCGGACCGGATTGGGCTTCCGCGCCGATGGGGCACGGGAGCAATCGCGAGCTGCTGGACTATGCGTCGATCGGCGGGCTCGATCCCGTACCGCTCGTGGTCGACCTCGGGAGCAGCACAGCGCTGATACTGTCGCGCGACTATACTGATCGACACGGCTTGCTGGACGGTAAGCCACGTTCAACCGCGATTCTCGGCGGTGTCGACGGCAAGCGTCTCGCAACCTCGTTCATGGTGGATCGCACGGAGGTTGCAGGCCTCAGGGTGGATGTCATCCCCGCGCTCGCCGTCGATGATTGGCTTTCCGGCAGCACGGTTGGCAATATCGGCCTGCCGTTGTTCGCCCAATTCGACGTGGTGCTCGACTTCACGATCGGACGGCTGTGGCTTCACGCGCTCGCGGCAAGCCGCCGACCGGCCATGCTGGAGGACCATAGTGGCCTCGGCCTGGCGACTTCCACCAACGCCCTCGTTGTGGTCCATGTCGCGGCGGGAAGTCCTGCGGCGCGCGACGGTTGGGTGATCGGCGATCGGATCGTTGCGGTCGACGGCCGTCCGGTCGATGTCACCTATACGCGAGGGGCGCTCTGGCGCTGGCGCTTCGGAGCTGCCGGAAGACGCGTGAAGCTCACGGTCGACGGCGGTGCCGTCCGCGAGATCCAGCTCGTCGACTATTATTGATCCGGGCCGACCGATCCTCGTCCATGACGCGCATCACACCGTCCCGATAATTGCTATTGCGTCGTGCTCGCAAAGTTCTTGCTTCTACAGCTACTAGAGGTTGTAGGGCGTAACGATGTCCTACCTCCCTTTTCGCCGATTCTCAGCGGCAACGGCTCGGCGCGTCCTCGCCTCGGTTATCGCACTTTTTTGGCTCGTCACGACACCGGCCGGGCTGAGCGCGGCACCGGCCGCCGACCCGAACGACGTGCAAACCGCCTGGCGGCTGCTCGACTATATGGCCGTGGACTATGGCGGCGCTGTCGATGAAGGCCGGATAAAAAGCGCTTCTGAATATGCCGAGATGACGGAATTCGCGGCATCCGTGACGGCGCGGCTCAGGACCTTGCCGTCCACGCCGCAGCGCGCGGCATTGATGTCGGGGGCCGCGCGCCTCCAGGCCGTTATCGGCCGCAAGGGATCGCCCGAAGAAGTCGCGACACTGGCGCACGGACTGGCGGCAGACCTTCTCCAGGCCTATCCCGTCCCGCTCGCCCCCGCCACGCCGCCGAGCTTCCCACGGGGCGAGGGATTGTTCCAGACGACCTGCGCCGTGTGCCACGGCGCGACCGGTGATGGGCATGGCCCGAATGCCGCCAAGCTCAGCACCCCGCCGATCGCCTTCACCGATCTGACCCGCGCCCGCCAGCGAAGCATATTCGCGCTGTATCAGGTCATCGGCCAGGGCATTGACGGGACCGCCATGCAGAGCTTCGCCGATCTCCCAAGCGAAGATCGCTGGGCGCTCGCGCTGCGGGCCGGGAGCTTTGCCTTTACCGATGCGCAGGCACGCGAAGGCGAACGCCTGTGGAAGACGGATTCGGCGCTTCGGCAGCGCATACCTGACCTCAAGACTTTGGTGTCGCTCACCCCGGCGGCGCTTGCGTCGAGCATCGGCGAACGGCCGGCGCTGGCGGTGATGGCCTATCTGCGCCGACACCCGGAAGCGGAGGTCGCGCAGGCCCCGGCTTCGCTGGCGCTGGTTCGGGGAAAGCTCGCCGCCAGCCTCGACGCCTTCCGCAAAGGGGATCGTCGCGCCGCCAAAGAGATTGCACTCTCCGCTTATCTCGACGGGTTCGAACCGGTCGAGCCCACCCTAGGCGCACGCGACGCTACATTGCTGAGCCGGATCGAGGGTGAGATGGGCGAATATCGCGCCGCCATCGATCAGGGTGTTTCGGTGGAGGATCTCGCGAATCGTGTGCTCGTCCTGAACGGCTTGTTTGACGACGCCGAAGCGGCTTTGGCGCCAAGCGCGTCCAGCAATGCCTCGACGTTTGTGGGAGCGTTCACGATCCTGCTGCGCGAGGGGCTGGAAGCCCTGCTCATCATTGTCGCCATGATCGCCTTTCTCCGAAAGGCTGAGCGCACCGAGGTTCTTCCCTATGTCCATGGCGGTTGGGCCGGCGCACTCGCGGCAGGGCTGCTCACCTGGTTCGTCGCTACCTATGCGATCGGCATCAGTGGTGCGAGCCGCGAGCTGACCGAAGGGTTCGGCTCGCTGTTCGCTGCCGTGGTGCTGCTGTCGGTCGGAATCTGGATGCACGGCAAGGCGCAAGCCGATCAATGGCAACGCTACATCCGGGACAAGATGGCGCATGCCCTATCCGGTCGGTCGGCTTGGGTCTTGTGCGGACTCGCCTTCGTGGTCGTATACCGGGAGGTGTTCGAGACGATCCTGTTCTACGCGGCGCTCTGGGCGCAGGGTAATGGCGGTGCGTTGCTCGCGGGTGCCGGCGCGGCGGTATTGCTGCTAGGCGTGATCGCCTGGGCCATGCTGCGCTACAGCCGCCAGTTGCCGATCGCCCAATTCTTCTCCTACAGCTCGTGGTTGATGGCGGGGCTGACGGTTGTCCTGGCCGGGAAGGGCGTCGCGGCGCTTCAGGAGGCGGGGATCATCGACATCGCGCCGTTGGCGGCAGCGCCGCGCCTTTCGATGCTCGGCATCTTCCCGACTTGGCAGTCGATCCTGACTCAGTTTGCGATGGCCGCCGCGATATTCGTCGGTTTCTCGTTCAATCGGCGGCGGGCGTCCTGAGGCAGTCCGCTCTATACAGAGAAAGATAGCCTATGACCGCCGCATGCTCGCCTGGCGTCGATACCGGCTTCGTGTCGCTTGGTTATGCCAAGGTCGCGTGGCTGGGATTGGTCCAGGGAATAACCGAGCTGCTCCCGATATCCTCGACAGCTCATATGCGCGTCGTTCCCGCACTGCTGGGCTGGCGCGACCCCGGCGCGGCTTTCTCGGCGGCGATGCAGCTTGCCGCCCTGGTGGCGGTAGTCAGCTATTTTCGGAGGGACGTGATCCGGCTCGCAGGTGGCTCCGTCTCAGCTATCACCCAGCGGCGTTTTGACGACGCCGACCTGCGTCTGACGCTGCGGATTGGGCTCGCCACCCTTCCGATCGTGATCGCCGGCGGCGCGCTCAGCACCATCCTCAACCAATGCGCTTCGCCGCTTCGCAGCCTCACAGTGATCGGCTGGGCCTGTATTGGCATGGCGCTGCTGATGGCACTGACCGAGATCACGGCACGGCATCGGCGTACCGTCGAGAACTCCTCGCTTGTCGATGCGCTTGTGGTCGGGCTTGCTCAGGTAGGTGCCTTGATTCCTGGTGTGTCGCGGTCGGGCTCGACCCTCACCGCTGCCTTGGCGCTCGGCTTCAAGCGCGAGGAGGCGGCGCGCTTCTCCTTCCTGCTGGGTATCCCGGCGATCGCGCTTGCCGGGCTTAAGGAGCTGTGGGAACTCCACCGGGCAGGGCTCGACCTGCATGGCTGGTCGGTGCTGGGGCTGGGCTTGCTCACGGCCTCAATCTCCGCCTTCGCGGCAATCTGGGCGTTGATGCGAATCCTTGAGCGCTTCTCCGCGTGGCCCTTCGTCATCTATCGCGGCGCCCTCGGCATCCTCCTGCTCACGATGATCGCGCGGGGCGCGCTGGCCTGAAAGCACGGAGCCGGAATGGCGTCAGCCATCCCGGCTCCGAAGCGGTCATTGCGGGTGAACGCCGGTAACCTCTCCCGAGCTTCCGGTAAGTGTGACGTCGAAATCGACCTTCTCGCCTACCTTTGCCGCACCGGTGATCGCGGGTGCTGCCTTGAACGTCATCGTCATCGCCGGCCATTTTGCTTCGGGGATCGGACCATGGTTGAGCGTGATGGTGCCTGCGGTCTCGTCGATCGCGGTGACCGTGCCATGACCCTTGGCCTTGATGGCCGAGGTTGTGGAGGTTGCCATCGCCATATTGCCCATATCGCCGCTCATGGCTGCGGCAGGCGCCGCCTGGTTGGTCTCGGCCGCAACGGGCGTCTCCGCCTTCTTGCCGCACGCAGCGGTCAGGGCGACGAAGCCGAGGGCAATGGTCAGTCGTACATAGTGCATGGTCTTCTCCTTGCAGATTAAACGGGTTGATGGGTCGGCTTGGTCTTCGGCTTGCGGAGCAGCAGATAGGCTGCGGGCAGGACGAACATCGACAGCAGCGGCGCGGTCAGCATCCCGCCGATCATCGGCGCGGCGATCCGGCTCATCACCTCGGAGCCAGCCCCCGATCCGAGCAGGATCGGCAGCAGGCCGGCCAGGATCACCGCGACGGTCATTGCCTTGGGCCGGACGCGAAGCAGCGCGCCTTCGCGCACCGCGGCTTTTACCTCGGCTGCATCCGGATTGGCGTCCCGCTCCTCAAGCGCGTTCTTCAGATAGATCAGCATCACCACGCCGAACTCCGCCGAAACGCCGGCGAGTGCGATGAACCCGACCCCGGTCGCGACCGACTGGTTGAAGCCGAGCAAATAGAGCGTCCAGATCCCGCCGGTGAGCGCGAACGGCAGCGTACCCATGATCAGGGCCGCCTCGTCGAACCGACCGAAGATCATGTAGAGCAGCACGAAGATGATCAGCAGCGTCGCGGGCACGACCAGCTTCAATTTAGCGACGGCGCGCTCAAGATATTCGAACTGGCCGGAATAGGCGATGCTGACGCCCGGCGAGAGCTTTACCTGTTTCGCCACCGCGCGCTGGAGATCGCCCACGACTGAGGCGAGGTCGCGTCCGCGCACATCGACATAGACCCAGGTCGAGGGCCGCGCATTCTCAGTCTTGAGCATGGGCGGCCCTTCAGCGATCGATATGTTCGCTACCGTACCGAGCGTTATTTGCTGGCCTGAAGGGGTGAGGACCGGCAGTGCCCGCAAACCCTCTAGGCTGTCGCGCAGCTCGCGCGGATAGCGCACGCTGATTGGATAGCGGGCTAAACCTTCGACCGTTTCGCCGATCGTCTCGCCACCGATCGCACCCGAGACGATCGCCTGCACATCGGTGATGTTGAGCCCGAACCGGGCGGCGGCAGCGCGATCGATGTCGACATCGACATAGCGCCCACCGGTCAGTCTCTCCGCGAGCGCCGAACTGACGCCGGGCACGGTCTTCGCCACCGTCTCGACGTCATGGGCGATACGGTCGAGCTGGACGAGATCGGCACCCGACACCTTGACCCCGATCGGGCTCTTGATGCCGGTCGCGAGCATGTCGATGCGGTTGCGGATCGGCGGCACCCAGACATTGGCGAGGCCGGGGAGCTTCACCGTGCGGTCCAGTTCTTCAACGAGCTTGTCGGGCGTCATCCCCGGCCGCCATTGATCGCGCGGCTTGAACTGGATGGTAGTCTCGAACATCTCCAGCGGTGCCGGATCGGTGGCGGTCTCGGCACGGCCGGCTTTGCCGAATACGCTCTCAACCTCGGGCACGGTCTTGATCAGCCGGTCGGTTTGCTGGAGCAGTTGCGAGGCTTTCGCCGCCGACAACCCGGGCAGTGCCGACGGCATGTAGAGCAGGTCGCCTTCGTCCATATTCGGCATGAACTCGCCGCCGAGACGGGTGAGCGGCCAGGCCGTGGTCGCAAAGACCAGCGCCGCGATCAGGAGCACTGTCTTCGGTCGCCGCATCGTCCAGTCGATCGCGGGCCGGTAGATATTGGTGAGCCAGCGGTTGACCGGGTTGGATTGCTCGGGCGGGATCCTCCCTCGGATCAGCAAACCCATCAGGATCGGCACCAGCGTCACCGACAGGATCGCCGCCGACGCCATCGCATAGGTCTTGGTGAAAGCGAGCGGCGCAAACAGCCGCCCTTCCTGTCCTTCGAGTGTAAACACGGGAATGAAGGAGAGCGTGATGATCAGCAGGCTGAAGAACAGCGCCGGGCCGACCTCCGCGGCGGCTTCGGTGATGACGATCCAGCGCATCTCGCCCTCGAGATGCTTGTCCGGGTGATCCTGCTCCCAGCGCTCGATCTTCTTGTGGGCATTCTCGATCATGACGACAGCGGCATCGACCATCGCGCCGATCGCGATGGCGATGCCGCCCAACGACATGATGTTGGCATTGACCCCCTGGAACCGCATGACGACGAACGCCGCCAGCACCCCAAGCGGAAGGGTGAGGATCGCGACCAGCGCCGAGCGGACGTGCCAGAGGAACAGGCCGCAGACGATCGCGACGACGATGAACTCCTCGATCAGTTTGTGAGTGAGATTGTCGACTGCGCGATCAATGAGCTGCGAACGATCATAGACCGTCACCACCTCGACGCCGGGTGGCAAGCTCTTTTTCAGGTCGGTGAGCTTGTCCTTGATCGCAGCGATCGTTTCTCGCGCGTTCTTGCCCGAACGCAGGATCACCACGCCACCGGCGACCTCGCCCGCGCCGTTCAGCTCGGCGATGCCGCGCCGCATCTCGGGACCGATCTGGATCGTGGCGACATCACCCAGACGCACGGGCACGCCACCGGCGGCGGTCCTGAGCGGAATCGCCCGGAAGTCGTCGAGCGTCTTCAGATAGCCCGAGGCGCGGACCATATATTCGGCCTCGGCCATCTCCAGCACCGAGCCGCCCGCTTCCTGGTTGGCTTGGCTGATCGCCTGGACCGCTTGCTGATGGGTGATCCCATAAGCGGCCAGCTTCACTGGATCGAGCAGCACCTGATACTGCTTGACCATGCCGCCGATGCTGGCGACCTCGGCGACGCCGGTCACCGTCTTCAGCTCGTAGCGCAGGAACCAGTCCTGAATCCCGCGGAGCTGCGACAGGTCGTGGCGGCCGGTGCGGTCGACCAGCGCATATTCATAGACCCAGCCGACCCCGGTGGCGTCCGGTCCGAGCGCGCTGCGGGCGCTTGCCGGCAGCCGTCCCTGCACCTGGTTGAGATATTCGAGCACGCGGCTGCGTGCCCAATAGAGGTCGGTGCCGTCCTCGAAGATCACATAGACGAAACTGTCGCCGAAGAAGGAGTAGCCGCGCACCGTCTTGGCGCCGGGCACCGACAACATGGTCGTGGTCAGCGGATACGTGACCTGGTTCTCGACGATCTGCGGCGCTTGGCCGGGGTAGCTGGTGCGGATGATGACCTGCGTGTCGGAGAGATCGGGGAGCGCGTCGATCGCGGTCGATCGCACCGCCCAGACGCCCACGCCAATGAGCGCCAGTACGCCGATCAAGACGAAGAAGCGGTTCCTGACCGACCAGCGGATGAGATGGGCGATCACTGGCCTGCTACTTTCGCCATGCGGCGCACCGTCGGTCCGGCCGGAGGTTGATCGAACCCGAAACGGACTCGATCGCCGGTCTTGAGGCCGCGCGCGATCTTCGGATCGGGAAGCTGGAAGGTCATCGTCATTGCCGGCCAGCCGATCGCCGGCACTGGTTCGTGGCTCAGCGTTACCGTATTAGCGGTGATCTGCTCGATCTTGCCGACGGTCTCGTAGAGCGCCGCGGTAGCTGCGGGCTTGGCAGCCGCTGCCGGAGTCGTCCCGCCGATCGGGCGCGCCTGCAGACCCGACAGGCTGGCCTCGGAATCGATCAGGAATTGGCCCGAGGCGACGATCTTTTCGCCTTCGTTGAGGCCCGCGAGGATCTCGGTGTCGTCACCGGACTCCCTTCCGGTTTGCACCTCGGCCGGCCGGTAGCGCCCCTTGTCGAGCGCGAGCATCACCAATGTCCGCTTGCCGGTACGGATCAGCGCTTCGGACGGCACCAGCAGCGCCGGTTGCGTGGCTCCGCCGAACGACACGGTCGCGAACATGCCGGGACGCAGGCGCCCGCCACGATTGGGCAACTCGATCCGGACGGTCAGCGTGCGGCTGTCGGCCTGGGTCTCTGGCAGGATCGCGGCCACGCGGCCGGAGATGGTTTCGCCGGGGAACGCCGCGAGCGTGGCCTGCACGGTCTGTCCGGGTTTGAGCGGACCGGCGATCGCCTCGGGCACCGCGGCATTGAGCCAGACCGTGCCGAGGCCGTTGACCTCGGCGAGTGTCTGCCCTGCCGTCATCGTCATGCCAGCGCGTACATCCAGTGTCTTGATCACGCCCCCGGTCGGCGTGGAGATCGTGATGACATTGTGCGGCCGCCCCGTCCGCTCGACCGAAGCGATCGTGCCTGCCGGCATGCCGAGCAGCATGAGCCGTTGCCGTGCCGCCTGGGTCAGCGCCGCGTTGCCGGCGCGGCGGACCGCGAGAAACTCGGCCTGTGCGCCGCCCCATTCCGGCACCAGCAGGTCGGCAAGCGGGGCACCGGCGCCGATGATGTCGCCGGGCGCGCGGGCATAGACCCGTTGGACGAATCCGCCTGCGCGTGTCTGGACGATGGCGACATCGCGCTGGTTGAAATCGATCGTGCCGGTGGCGGTCAGGCTGCTCGCCAGCTCGCCGCGCCGCACGACGACCGTGCGCAGCCCCAGCGTCTGCGCCGTGGCCGGATCGATCCGCACGCCGGGTGCCTCGCTCCCGCCCTCGTCGGCATATTTGGGGACGAGCTGCATATCCATGAACGGCGATTTGCCTGGCTTGTCGAAGTGCTGCGACGGCACCATCGGGTCATACCAGTAGAGCGGTTTGCGGCCGGCATCGGCTGTTTGCTCGGGTGCGCCTTCATGTCCGCCGAGATGGGCGATGCCATAGCCTGCGCCACCGGCGACGAGGGCGAGCGCTGCGGCGGCAAGACCCAGTCGGGCGCGCGGTGATATCATGAGGCTCATCGCTCTTCGCTCCGGTAGGTGAGAGTCAGCCGGGCGCCATCGGCGGCAACCAAAGCTTCGCGGTCGAGGGTGGTCAGGGTCGCGTCCGCCAACGCGGCGTAGGCGTCTGCGATATCCACGAGGCTGGCGCGCCCTGCCGCGTAACTGGCGGTTTCCAGTTTGACGCGCTGCTCGGCGAGCGGTTGCAACGTGCCGTGTGCCCGCATCCATTGCTCGTGATGCATGACATGGTCGGCAAGATCGGCTTCGAGGTCGGCAGCGAGCGCCCGTCGGGCCGCCTCGCGCTGGGCCAGTATTCGCCCGGCATTAGCCTGGGCCTCGGCGATCTGGGCGTTCTGACGATTGCGGGTGAAGAAGGGCAGACTGACGGTCACGCCTGCCGAGACATAATCGCCGAAGCGGGGATCGCGGCGCTGGTAGGCCAGGTTGACACCGAAGTCGGAGCGCCGGCCGGCATCGGCCATTCGAACATCAGCATCCGCCTGGCCGGATTGGGCATCGATCATCCGGATGGTTGGTTGCCGATCCAGGCCCGCTCGAAGCGCAACTGGATCGACTGCAAAATCAGGAATCGGCCCGGCAATCTCAGGCGCCGGATCGCCCGTCCAGCGGGTCAATGTCGCACGCGCACGCGCGACGTTCGAGACCAGTTCGCTGCGGCGATCCTGCAGCGCCGCGACCGCCTGCTGTCCGGCAAGTGTCTGCGCCGGCCGGGCGTTGCCGGAAGCGACCGCGCTGGTCGTGGTCCCTACCACGCGCTGGAGCCGTGACAGTAGGTCGTCGAGCGCGGCCAACCTGCGCTCGGCATAGGCCAGGTTGATCCAGGCGAGCGCGGTGCCAACTTCGACGGTGCGAGCCTCAACTGCCGTATCGGCCTCCGCCGCCTTGATGTCGCTATCGGCGCGCGCCTGTTGCGCATGGCGCTTGGCGAGATTGGGAATGTCCTGGGATACCCCGACCCGCGCCATGGTGAAATTGTCCCGCTGCGGCTCAAACGCGAGCGGTCCCGAGATCGGGAAACTCTCGACACTCACGCCCAGCGTCGGATCGGGCAGCGCACCGGCCGCACCGCGTGCCGAACGCGCGGCATCGGCGCCGAGCGCCTTGGCCTTGAGCGACGGCGCTTCCTGCCGGGCGCGCTGGAGCGCAGCGTCGAAGGTGAGCGGCCCGGCGGACGCAATGCCGGGAATCGCCGCGAGCAGCGGCAGACATAGAAACAATCGCATGGAAATCTCCTGATCGCGAGATCAGGCCGGCATCGCGCAAGTGACGGGCACATCAGTGGCGGCGGAATGGGGGGCATCCCGCCGCCACTGCTGGCCTAGCCGTCTATGCGACCTGAAGCGGCCAGAACCTGTGCCTAGCCGGCCGAAGGGGCCGAAGGCGATGCCATGCCAGGCATTCCCTTCATGCAGTTAGCGGCGGCAGTGCTGCTCATCTTCATCATGTCGCAGTTGCAGCTTGCGACCTGCGTGGCATCTGGCACCCAGACACGCCGCGGTGCCTGCAACGGCGCACGCGGCCCATATTGCGGAGCCCGCTGCCACTCATAGTGACCCTGGGCCTGGCTGGATGCGGCGCCCTGCGCGAACGCGGGTGCTGTGATTGCGAGAGTTGAAAGCGCGACCGCGATCGTCGCGGCCGACAGGTTGATCGTTTTCATGATACTATCCTTGGTCTGAAATTCACTCTGGCGCGGGTTACGGCGCGCTCCGTCAGCCGCTCAGGGCTTCAGGAAGCGCGAACCCGCGCGCGAAGGTCAGGCAAGGAAGGTGGGTGGTTCCGGTTCAGGCCCGGTGTCGTGGCCGGTAAGGATGACCGATGTCGGCCAGAACGCTCCGGCAATCGGTGTCAGTTGGGCCGTCGACGGCGCGGCCGAATCTTTGACGCCGAGCACAGCGCTGCACGCGGCCATTGCCATGCAGCCGGGTTTGGAACCCTTGTCGGTCTTACCGGCTTTGGACGCGCAGTCCATGCAGCCGGTTGCCATCTTGCAGTCCGGCATGGCGGCATTGGAAGCGATCTGGTCCTGCGTCATCAACAGGCACGGCGCCGCGACCGCTATCCCGTTTCCGGCGAGGCCGAACAGGATGCCAATGCACAGGAGATGGCGCAGCAACTTCAGCACAGTATGAAAATGCTCCTCCCTTCCACGGGAGTCAATTCGTTGCGGCTGCGAAGAAGGTTACGGGTGCCGGAATCAGCCATCGCGCGCGAGCCTTTCGATGATAGGGCAGTCAGGCCGTGCATCGCCATGGCAGCGCTCGGCCAGATCGACCAAAGTATGGCGCATCGCCTCTAGTGTTTCTGCCTTGCGCTGGAGTTCCTCGGCTCGCGCGGTCGCCAGCGCCTTCACTTCCGCGCTTGATCGGCCCCGGTCGTTCCACAAGTCGAGCAGCACGCGGATTTCCTCGATCGGAAAGCCCAGGTCGCGTGCATTGGCGATGAAGTGCAGCCGGTGGAGATCGGCCGGCGAATAGTCGCGATAGCCGCTGTCACGACGCGGTGCGTGCGGGATCAGCCCGATCTTTTCATAGTGACGGATCATCCGCTGCGACACGCCGCTCGCCTCCGAGGCCTGGCCGATGTTCACAGCTTGACCCTATTTAGCCGGAGCGCGTTCAATACCACCGTGAAGCTCGACAGCGCCATCGCCGCGCCCGCAAACATCGGTGACATCAATATGCCTGCGACCGGATAGAGCACGCCCGCCGCGACCGGCACGCCGATCCCATTGAACAGAAACGAGAAGAACAAATTCTGGCGGATATTGCCCATCGTCGCGTGTGCGAGCCGCCGCGCGCGCACCATCGCCGCCAGGTCGCCCTTGGTCAGCGTCATGCCTGCGCTCTCGATCGCGACATCCGTGCCGGTGCCCATCGCCACGCCAACATCGGCCGCGGCGAGCGCGGGCGCATCGTTGATGCCGTCGCCGGCCATCGCCACTGTCGCGCCCTTCGCCTTGAGCTCACCGACGATCTGCGCCTTGTCGTCGGGCTTGAGATCGGCATGGACTTCATCGATCCCGCCGATCTGGCGCGCGATTGCCTCCGCCGTTCCCCGGCTGTCGCCGGTCAGCATTACGATCCTGAGCCCGTCACGGTGCAGCTCCGCGATCGCGGCGCGCGCGGATTCCTTGAGCGGATCGGCAACCGCGATGAGGCCGGCGAGGCGCCCATCGATCGCCACCAGCATGACGCCGGCGCCCTCTGCCCGATGCGCCTCCGCCGCCTTGTCGAGCGCGGCCGGGTCGACGCCGACACGCCGCATCTGCGCGGCATTGCCGACGACCACCGCACGACCGCCGACGCGGCCGCTAATGCCGAGGCCGGTCTGCGATTCGAAATTTTCGAGCGGCTCCAACGTGAGCTTCCTGGCTTCGGCCGCCTCGACGATCGCACGCGCCAGCGGATGCTCCGAACGGCTCTCGACCGCCGCCGCAGCGGCGATCAGTGCGTCTTCGCCTAGGTCGCCGAGCGCCTCGGCGGCGATCAGCCTGGGCTTGCCCTCGGTCAGCGTCCCGGTCTTGTCGATCACCAGCGTGTCGACCTTTTCCAGCGCCTGCAGCGCCTCGGCATTCTTGACCAGCACGCCGGCATGCGCGCCGCGCCCGGTGCCGACCATAATCGACATCGGTGTCGCGAGTCCGAGCGCGCAGGGACAAGCGATGATCAGCACCGCGATCGCGTTCAGCAGCGCATGGCCGAAGCGCGGCTCGGGGCCAACCAAGTTCCACACCGTAAAAGCGGCCAGCGCGACTACGACGACCAGCGGCACGAACCAGCCCGAGACGCGATCCGCCACCGTCTGGATCGGCGCACGACTGCGCTGCGCCTGCGCCACCATCTTGACGATCCGGGCGAGTACGGTGTCGGAACCGATCGCCTGCGCGTCGATCACCAGGCTCCCGGTGCCGTTGACCGTGCCGCCGGTGACCTGGGCCTGCGCTTCCTTGAGCACTGGTGCGGGCTCGCCGGTCAGCATCGATTCGTCGACCGAGGAGCGGCCCTCGATCACCACGCCGTCAACCGGAATGGCTTCGCCGGGCCGGACGCGCAGCTTGTCGCCGACGGCAATTTCGGCCAGCGCCACCTCGCGCTCGATACCGTCGGCATCGAGCCGCCGCGCCGTCTTGGGCGCAAGGTCGAGCAGCGCGCGGATCGCGCGTCCGGTCGCCGCGCGGGCGCGGAGCTCGAGCAGCTGGCCGAGCAGGACCAGTGTCACGACCACGCCGGCCGCTTCATAATAGACCGGCACCATCGCGCCATGTTCACGGAAGCTCGGCGGCAAGAGGCCGGGCGCGACCGTTGCGACCAGGCTGTAGAGGAATGCCGCGCCGACGCCGATCGCGATCAGCGTGAACATATTGTAGTGTCGGGTCCTGAGCGATGCCCAGCCGCGCTCAAAGAAGGGCAATCCGCCCCACAACACGATCGGCGCCGTCAGCAGCAGTTGCACCCAGGGCGACCACATCGGATCCACGAGATGGATGCCAAGCATCTCGGCGCCCATCGAAACGCCAAGCAGCGGCGCGCACAGAACCGCAGACACCCAGAATCGTCGCGTGAAGTCGATGAGCTCGGGGTTGGGCGCGTCGTTGAGCGAGGGCTCTTCGGGTTCGAGCGCCATGCCGCAGATCGGGCAAGTGCCCGGCCCTTCGCGGCGGATCTGCGGGTGCATCGGACAGGTCCAGATCGCTCCCGGATTGACGGCGGGCGCAGGGCGCCGATCACCTAGATAAGCTTGCGGGTTCGCGACGAATTTGGTCCGGCAGCCCGCGCTGCAGAAATGATAGTCCTGGTCGTCATGCGACGCCTGATGCGGCGTGGTCTCAGGGTCCACGGTCATGCCGCAGACCAGGTCCTTCACCTTGCCTTCGTTTCTGGCGTCGCCGGCGCAGCAATCGCTTCCGGGATGCGCATGGTGGTCGGCATGGTTCATCTGACGGTCCTCCGATGCGAGTCTGTGTGGAGCTTGACATCATGTCAGGGTCAAGACCCTAATTGATTCGGCAGCCTGTCGGACTGACGCGTGCCGTTCAGCGCTTGTCCGCGGTGAGAATTTCGATCGTGCCGGTCATCGTATGAATGCGCTGGCGCTCGGTCACTCCGGCGAAGCCGACGTCGGCGATCAGGCCGGGAAGGACGCCATCGGCGTTGGGCTGGGTGTCTTTGACGCCGTCGAGTCGTTGGACGGTGAGCCGGAACAGGAGCCGCATCAGGCCCCCTTGGCGCCCGTAATCGGCAAGGACGAGGCGCCCACCCGGTTTCAGCGCGTGGTACATCGCCACCAAGCCGCTTCGCTTGCCGGCAAGCGGGACCTGGTGGAACACGAGGCTGGATGTGACCGCATCGGCATCTTGCGGGGGAAGCGTGTCGGCGAAGCCTTGGCGCCAGTCGATCTCGACGCCCGCGCGGCTTGCCTTGTTGCGCGCGATGTCCAGCGCCTGTGCATCGGGATCGATTGCGATGACCTCCACTTCGGGGTGCTGCTTCTTGAGCAGAATCGCAAAGCTGCCGGTTCCGCATCCGACATCGGCGATCGTCTCGCCCGCGCAGGGCGCGAGCAAGTCGAGCATGGCGCCACGCCAGCGCAGCTCGCGCGTCCAGATACGGATCGCGCGGTCATAGTCTTCGGTGTCGCCCGTCCCGAGCGGAGGTGTGAACGTCGGCGGGTCTTGTGCGCCTGCGCTTGCGTCGCGTTCGGGCATCTTCGTCTTTCCTTCCGGTACCGCGTTCACATTGCGGACATGGGTGGTTCGAGCGTTCCCAGCCACGCGACCAGCGCCAGCACGGCGACCGCGCAACCGGTTTCGATGGCCAGGCTGCGCCGGAGCGCGCGGAGCGCCGCTCTATGGTCGGCCGACGGGAGCGACCGTTCGAATTGCGGGACCAATCTGAAACGATTGGTCGCTGCGAGCGCCGCCATCGCACCGAACAGGAGCAGCTTGGCAATGAGCAACTGGCCGTACAGGCTCGACGGCAGCTTGAGGATGTTGGCAGGCCCGATCAGCAGCCAGCTATTGACCAGCCCCGAGAGGATGATCGCCGCGACTGTGAGCGTGCCGACCAGCGAGAATCCGGCCAGCGCGCGGTGCGACAGGATGAGGTGGTCGCGATCGACCAGATCTTGCCGCCGGAACACCAGTAGTAACAGCGCGAGTAGCGCGCCGACCCAGATGCCGGCCGCAAGCAGATGGCCGATATCCGCAGTCAGATGGACCCAGCCCACAGCACCTTCGTCCATGGCGCCGTGGCCGCCCCAGGCTAGACTGGCCAGTGCGATCGCTCCGGCCCCCGCCACGAGCGACAAGGCGGGTGCCGGCCGGCGGCGGAGCGCGAGAACGGCGACGAACGCGAGCAGGAGCATGGCCATGCGCACGATCCAGGCCGCGCCGACGCTGGTCGCGCCGACGATCAACTCGACCGACGCGAGATCGACCGACGCGAGCGAGACGCCCGCCATCCCGGCGGCGAGCATGAGCAGGCCGCCAAGCGACAAGAGCGTTCCCAGGACAGTGCTGACCCAAAGCCATGGACCCAGGGCGATCGCGCCGTCGAAGCGCCGTTCGTCGCCGCGCAGTGCATAGAGTGCGAACGCGGCGATGCCGAAGAGCGCCATCAGGTCGAGATACAGCCCGAGTCTGAGGATCACCGCGCTCGCGTCGAACATTTACTTGACCTTGAAGCTGTAGCTGCCCTCGACGCGGTGTGTGTCGGTCGACACGACATGATAGCTGAGCGTGTAGCTGCCGGCCGGCAGCGCCTTGGGAAGCGTAACGACGAGCGTCTTGCCGTCGGCGCCGAGCGCTGCCGTGGCCGGCATCTTCATCGGCGCGTTCATCTTCATGCCGGGCATTTCGGTCATGACGAGGTCCGCGCCCGAAAATTGGGCAACGAGTCCTTCGGAAAAGACCAGTTGGAGGCGCGCAGTCGGCGCGGCCACCGCATTGGGCGCGGGCGTGGCGGATACGAGCTTGGGGTGAGCATAGGCGGCGACGGGCGCGACAAGCAGCGCCGCGGCGACGATAGGTGCAAAACGCATGAGCAATTCTCCGAGGCCGGCAAGGCGCCGGCAATCAGGAATACGCATCTTTCGCGCGCAACCCTCATCGACAGCCCCACGAAATCTCCGGCCCTGCGGCTGCTTTTTTTGAGGGATTGCGCCGCCTCGCGCGTAAGAGCGAGAAAGGGGCGAGCGGAGAAGACCATGGAACAGGATTTGGATGCAGCCCTGCGGCGGCTTTCGGCCATGCCGGCACATCCGGGACTCGCGTCGATCGAAGGCGCGGTGCTGGAGCGGCTGCACGAACGCGTGGCGGCCACGCCGCTTCAGGGCATCGGCATGGGCGCGGCTGTCGCCCTTGCCGCCCTGATGCTGGGCGTTGCCACCGGCAGCCCCGGGGCGTCGGCAGCGCCGAATACTCTATCGCCGTTCGGACCATCGAGCCCGCTCGCCCCCTCGACGCTGCTGATGGCGAGCCGGTGAAGCCGCTGCGCTGGACGATCGTGATCGCGCTGGCGGCGTTCCTCGCCGGCATCGCCGGGGTGTATCTGGGCCGCACGCTGATCCCGGCACCTCGGGGTGAGGGTACCGAGCTTCATGAGGTGCTCCACCATCAGCTCAAGCTCGACGCAGGCCAGGAAGCCCGGCTCGACGCCCTCGAGCAGCGCTTCGCGCTCCGGCGCCGCGCGCTCGAACTCGAGCTACGCGCTGCCAATGCACGGCTCGCCGGCGCGATCCAGGCCGAGCATGGCAATGGCCCGCAGGTTGCCGCTGCGGTGGACGCGTCGCACATGGCGATGGGCGAACTTCAGAAGGAGACGCTCGCGCATATCTTTGCGATGCGGCAGATTCTCCGCCCCGATCAGGCGGCCAAATTCGATCAGGCGGTGGTGAAGGCGCTGACCGTCGACGCACGGTGACGCTCGATCTCACCAGTTTGAGCGACGGCGAACTGGCTGCGCTCAGTATCGCCGGACGCGACACCGCCTTTGCCGAGATCATGCGCCGCTATCGCGAGCCCGTCTATCGCATCATCGCCGGCAATATTGGCGATGCCGACGAGGCGCTCGACCTCGTCCAGGAAAGCTTCGTCTCCGCGCATCGGGCGCTCGCGCGCTACGACACCGACCGGCCGATGCGACGCTGGCTCGCCACCATCGCGCTCAACAAATGCCGCGACTGGCGGCGGCGGCGCGCAGTGCGGCGCCTGTTCGCCTTCGCGCTTCCGCTGGAGGAGAGCGCCAGCCGCGTCGCCGACGACCGCAGTCTGCCCGATGCCGAAGTCGCCGGCCGCCAGGAAATGGCGCGGGTCGCGCGCGAGATCGCCGACTTGCCCGCCGCGTTGCGTGAGCCCCTAGTGCTGCGCACGCTCCAGGATATGAGCCAGGCCGAGACCGCCGCGACGCTTTCGATCAGCGAGAAAGCCGTCGAAACCCGCGTGCGCCGGGCACGGGCCAGGCTCACCGAGCGCCTCAAGGATCAATGAATCCCCGCTCTTGACCCTGACACGGTGTCAAACCCCATCTGACTTTTTTGAAACGACGCGAGGGCTGGCTGCTTGCGCTGCGTAGTGCCTTTCGAACGTGCTGTCGCAGATCCGAAAACCGGGAATGACCATGAGCGAACCGATGAACCGCCGTCAGCTATTGCGCGGCGCGACGCTGACGGGAGGCGGCCTTGCGCTCGCGGCCTGGATGCCCGCTTGGGCGCAAAGCGTGTCGCCGGGGCTCACCGCGCCGCTGCCGATGGTCTCGGGCGAGGACATCACGCTCAAGATCGCGCGCCAGACGATGATGATCGACGGGCGCGCATCCAAGGCGATCGGCATCAACGGCACCGTACCGGCGCCGCTTATCCGCTTGCGCGAAGGCCAGAACGTCCGGCTCCACGTCGTCAACGATCTCGACGAGGACAGCTCGATCCACTGGCACGGGCTGCTCGTGCCCACCCAGTTCGACGGCGTCCCCGGCTTGTCTTTTCCCGGCATCAAGCCGCGCTCCACCTTCACCTATGAATTCCCGATCCGCCAGTCGGGCACCTATTGGTATCACAGCCATTCGGGGCTCCAGGAGCAGCTCGGCCATTACGGGCCGATCGTTATCGATCCCACCGGGACCGACCCGATCGCGTCAGACCGCGAGCATGTCATCGTGCTTTCGGATCACAGCCCAATCTCCCCGGAGGCCATCTTTCGCCGCATGAAGGTCGATCCCGGCAACCTCAATTTCCAGAAGCAGACGCTTGCCGGCCTGCTCGCCGGCCGAGACCAGACGCTCAAGGACCGGATGGACTGGGGCCGCATGCGAATGGACCCCACCGACATCTCCGATACGACCGGCGCCGCCTACACCTATCTCGTCAATGGCCACGGCCCGCGAGACAATTGGACCGCGCTTTTCACGCCCGGCCAGCGCGTGCGGCTGCGCTTCATCAATGCGTCTTCGATGACCACGTTCAACGTCCGCATTCCGGGACTCAAGCTCAGCATCATCCAGGCCGACGGGCAGAATGTGATGCCGGTCGAGGTCGACGAGTTCCAGATCGGCGTCGCCGAAACCTATGATGCCATCGTGATCCCACCTGATGATCGCGCCTATGCTTTGGTCGGCGAGGCGGTCGATCGCTCAGGGATGGCGCGGGGTACGCTGGCGCCGCGTGCCGGCATGGCGGCCGAGGTGCCACCTTTACGCAAGCGGCCGCTGGCGACGATGAAGGATATGGGGATGGACATGTCGAGCATGCCCGGAATGGAGGGCATGAACATGTCCGGGGGGATGACGCCGCCGCGTGGCATCGACCCTTCAGCCGAGCAGAACCCCTCGGCGAAGCTCGCGACGCCCGGCGCCACGGCAATGCCGGCTGCGCCATCTTCGATGCCCGGCATGGCGTCGAGCGACATGGCCGGGATGGACCATTCCAAGACGGGCGGCATGGACATGGGATCGATGGGGACCATGGACATGGGGTCCATGAAGATGCGCGATTTCGCAAACGCGCCCCAGGTGAAGAAGGGCCCGGGCGTGCAGACGATCGCGCCGATGCCTATCGACCGGACCGGGGAGCCTGGCCAGGGGCTCGAGGATGTCGGCCACAAGGTACTCGTCTACAAGGATCTGATGGCGCTGACCCGCAATCCCGACGTCCGCGCGCCGGGGCGTAGCCTCGACATTCACCTGACCGGTAACATGGAGCGGTTCATGTGGTCGTTCGACGGGGTGAAGATGTCGGATCACATGGAGCCGATCCCCTTCATCGAGGGCGAGCGCGTCCGGATCAACCTTATCAACGACAGCATGATGGCGCACCCGATCCATATCCACGGCCATTTCTTCGAGCTGGTCACCGGGCATGGCGATCATGCCCCCCGCAAGCATACCGTCATCGTCCAGCCGGGCGGCAAGGTGACCTGGGATTTCACGGCGGACGCGGTCGGCGATTGGGCGTTCCACTGCCACCTCCTTTATCACATGCACGCGGGCATGATGCGCACCGTCAGCGTGCGCCCGCGCGGAGACGCGGCATGAACCGGCTGCTCGCCGCGTTCGCAGCCACCACCGCGCTTGCGCTCGGCATGCCCGCATCGGCACAGGACATGCCGGGCATGCCTGGCATGAAGATGCCCGCGCCGGCCAAAAAGGCTGCGGCTGCCAGGCCGGCCGCTAAAAAGCCGGTCGAGAAGAAGGCCGCCAAAAAGGCCACGCGCAGACCCGCACCGCGCCGCGCGCCGGCCCCCGCCGCGGATGCTATGCGAAGCATGGCCATGCCGGCGGCCAAACCGGATTCGACAACCTCCATGTCCGCAATGCCGGGCATGGGGGACAAGCCCGCCGCTGGGGCCAAGGCCACGCCGCCGGAAGGTCCGCAGTCGATGCCCGGGATGGACATGTCGAGCGATCACCGCGCTCACGACATGTCGTCCATGCCGGGAATGACGACGCCCGGCATGGTCCAGACCGGAACCGGGCTCCCCGCCGGCGACGCGCCAGCACCCCCGCCGCCGATGGATCATTACGCCGATCGCTTTTTTCCGGCGTCTGACATGAGCCGATCGCGCGCCGCGATGATGCGCGAGCAGGGCGGCCAGACGCTCTATCAGGTGATGTTCAACCTCGCCGAGGTTCAGGCGCGTGCCGGCCGTGACGGCTATCGCTGGGACGGCGAAGCTTGGGTCGGCGGCGATATAAACCGGCTATGGTTGAAGTCCGAGGGCGAAGGCGCGTTCCGCGAAAGCGTTGAGAGCGCCGAGGTTCAAGCGCTCTACAGCCGCGCGATCGGACCCTATTTCAACGTACAAGCGGGCGTGCGTCACGACTTTCAGCCCAGCCCGACACGGACCTATGCGACGGTCGGGTTCGAAGGTCTCGCGCCCTATATGTTCGAGGTCGAAGGTGCGCTGTTTCTCAGCAACAAGGGCGAGGTGCTCGGGCGGCTCGAAGGCTATTACGACCAGCGCCTCACGCAGCGGCTGATCCTGCAGCCGCGCGTCGAATTCAATCTGTCGGCGCAGGACGTGCCCGAAATCAGGCTCGGCTCCGGTCTCACCGATGCCGAGCTGGGTTTGCGCCTGCGCTATGAGGTCAGCCGACAGTTCGCGCCCTATGTCGGCGTTTCTTATCAAGCGAAGACAGGCCGTACCGCCGACTTCGCGCGCGCCGACGGCAAGGATCCGACAACCACGAGCTTCGTCGCCGGCGTGCGGTTCTGGTTCTGAATCCGCATTCCGGTGCCCGGGCGAATTGAGGAACAAGGGGATGGACAGAGAGAAGATGCGGCATCACTTACCGAGCCTCTCCTTTACAGGCGCGTCGATCGCGCTGCTGCTGCTCGCCACCGCTGCATTCGTCTATTTCGGTATCTACAACATCGCAGCCGACGCGCCCCACACACCGGCGGTCTATTCGCTTCTCGAAAGCCTGCGCGATCGCTCGATTGCGGTTCATGCCCACGGCATCACGCCGCCGGCCGACTTGAACGCACCGCAGCGCATCGCCGCGGGCGCGGGCCTCTATGCCGAGATGTGTTCGAGTTGCCATCTCGGCCCCGGCGTTGAGCGATCGGAACTGAGCCAGGGTCTCTATCCGCAAGCCCCCGAACTGGCCAAGCCGCAGGACCTGAGCGCAGGCGAGCAATTCTGGATCATCAAGCACGGGGTCAAGCTGAGCGCCATGCCGGCCTGGGGCAAAACCCATCCCGATCCGTTGATCTGGGACATGGTCGCGTTCGTGCGCCGCCTGCCGGGCATGTCGCCCGAGGAATATAAGCGCCTCGTCGCCAGCGCGCCCGAGGACCATGACGAGATGATGAAGGATATGCCCGGCATGAAATGAGCACCGCGACAGGGGTGGGCGAACCCGAACGGAGAAAGAGCGATGAAGAAGAACGCCTATGCCAGTCTCGCGCTGCAAACGATCGTCAGCGGGATCATCATGTACTTGGTGATGTTCGTGATGATCGACAATCTTGGCAGCTTCTACAACAATCTCAATATGTTATACATGACGCTGATGATGGTCGCGCCGATGGTGGTGCTGATGATCCTCGCGATGAAGCACATGTTTCCTTCCAAAGCCGTCAATGCCGCGCTGCTGACCGCATCGGCCGTGATTTTTCTCGGCTGCTTCGCGCTGATCCGCACACAGGCCACGATCGGCGACCGCGCATTCCTACGCTCAATGATTCCGCACCATTCGGGCGCGGTGCTGATGTGTACCAAAGCACCAGTCAAGGATCCCGAGGTCGTCGCGCTTTGCGGACAGATCATCAAGTCGCAGCGCGAAGAGATCAATCAGATGAAGCGCATTCTCGCACGGATGTGAGGCAGAGACCTGCGCCGATCGCGTGACGCTTCGGCAATCAGTCTTGATTTGGCGGCCGGCAGATCCACAGGGCTTCGGTGCCCAAACGTGCGACTTGAACCAGTTCAGACCATATCCTCTCTGGGGGGATAGGATAAAGCCTGTTGATCTGCTAGCGGCTCGGCATGACATCCCTCACCGATCTTCTTCAGCAAAGCACCGCGCACGCCTGGCTGTTCATTCCCACCGCCATTCTGCTTGGCGCTTTGCACGGGCTAGAGCCGGGGCATTCCAAGACCATGATGGCGGCGTTCATCATCGCCGTCCGGGGTACGGTGCGCCAGGCCGTCCTTCTCGGCCTTGCCGCGACAGCATCCCACACAGCGGTGGTCTGGATCGTCGCGCTAGGCGGCATGTGGCTGTTCGGCAATCTCAACGCCGAGACGACAGAGCCCTATTTCCAGCTCGCCTCCGGTGTCATGATCATCGCCATCGCGGGCTGGATGTTATGGCGGACACGCCGCGAACAATTAGCGGCCGAGCATCACCACGATCATGGGCATCATCATAACCATGACGGGCATCACCATGATCATAGCCATGCCCATGGCGATCTTGATCAGAATTTGGGCGGGCACGGGCTCGAAGTCTCGACCGGAGGCTATGCCGATGCCCACGAGCTTGCCCATGCCGACGATATCCGGCGCAGGTTCGCCGACAGCAACGTCACTACAGGGCAGATCATCGTGTTCGGCCTTACCGGCGGACTCATCCCTTGCCCTGGTGCGATCACCGTCCTGCTGCTCTGCCTACAATTGAAAAGACTGACCCTGGGCGCCGTGCTGGTGCTGTGTTTCAGCATCGGACTTGCGATCACCATGGTGGTGTCGGGCGTTATTGCTGCGATCAGCGTGCGGCAGGTCTCGAAGCGCTGGTCGGGTTTTGGCGAGCTTGTGCGCAAAGCGCCCTTCTTGTCAGGCGGTGTGATCCTGCTGGTCGGGCTCTACGTTGCCGTTCATGGTTGGATGGCGTTGCCGCGCTGAAGGAGGTTCCCATGAGTCATGCCGCCAACCCCGATCTCCTCAACCGGCTCAAGCGCGCGCAAGGGCATTTGGCCAAGATCATCGAGATGGTCGCCGAAGGGCGAGACGGCCTTCAGATCGCCCAGCAGATGCAGGCGGTGATCGCGGCGATCGACAAGACCAAGACCTTGTTGGTGACCGATCATATCGAGCATCATCTCGAAGATGTCATCGGTCCGCTACCGCAAGCGATGCGGGGTGAACTGGCGAAGCTGGGAGAACTCGCCAAATATTTGTGACGGCTTGCGCCTTGTCACGAGCGCGCAGTTGACGCGGACGCGGTTAGGGCACCTACCCACTATCTTCATCTGACCCATCCCGTCCGATCGATGCCCAATAAGGTGCGCGTCCTCGTGCCTTCAACCCGTGAACGGGTTCCCCTCAGTTCCTCGGTGAAGGCCTCGCTCGGCACCCTCCTCTGGGCATCGGCGGGAATGGCCCCGCGCAAGAACCGGAGAAGGACCATGACGAGTAACGCGCCCCCTTACAGTGTCGACGATATTGCAGTCTGGCCGGACGGCTGGTGGGCGAGCCTCGGCGCGGTCTGGAACGGCCACTACGGCAATCGGTCGAACGACTATGAGATCGTGCGCGAGGATGATTTCGCGAGGCTGAAGGAACTCGGTCTCGCTGAGGATTTCGACATCCCGTGAGAGGGAGAGGCGTGCCGGGAACGGGTGAGCCTGGCGGTTAGAGAGAGCGTCCGGCGGGCTCGGCTCTTTCCCGCTCTCCCGGAGACCCTCCCAGTGCCTCACATCCTATCCGACGCGGCGCAAGGCGCCGCGTCAGCCCCGGCCGCGGCGGGCTTCGCCGCGCGGGCCGCCGCAATCTTGGCCACCGCGCGGTATCTCCTTCCGATGCTGGAAGCCGGCCGTCCGGTCGAGACCGCAGCGCTGCGCGAGGCGATGACGGCCTCCTTCGGTGGCACAGACGCCGAAGGGATCTGGGACTGGAAAACCGCCTATGATGTCTGCGAGGCGGCAGAAATCCTGTTCCTGCGCCGATATGGGGCCGCGATCATCTCGCGTGCAGCACCGAGTGCGCTCGCGATGATCGAACGCATTGCCGCGCTCTTTCCCACCCACACCCGCCGATCCGAATCCGCGCAGGCCTTGCAACAATTCTCGACGCCCCCCGGGCTTGCATTTGTTGCCGCGACGGCTGCCTCGGCGCACAGCGGCGATCGCGTGCTGGAGCCGTCTGCCGGCACCGGCATGCTGGCCGTCCATGCCGCGCTGTCAGGCGCAGACCTCGCGCTCAACGAGCTGGCCGAAGTGCGTGCGGTGCTACTCAGCCTTCTATTTCCCGAGATCGCGGTCAGCCGCCACGACGCTGCTACGATCGACGATCGGCTTCCTGAGACCGTCCGTCCAACTGTCGTCTTGATGAACCCGCCATTCTCGGCGGTCGCCCATGTCGACCAGAAGATAAAAGACGCGGCGCTGCGCCACATCGCCTCAGCGCTGGCACGGCTCGAGCTCGGTGGCCGGCTGGTCGCGATCACCGGCGCGAACTGCTCGCCAGATGTCCCCGCGTGGCGCGATGCCTTCGTCGCAATACAGGAGACCGGCCGAATCGTTTTCACCGCCGCGATCGCCGGCAATGTCTATGCGAAGCACGGCACCAGCATCGAAACGCGACTGACGGTCATCGACAAGCTGCCCGCCGACGATCCGGCGATCTTCCCGGCCAGCGCCGGTCTTGCGCCGGACACGGCAACGCTGCTCCGCTGGGTCCAGACCCAGGTGCCGCCGCGTCACCCCACCACGCCCGCTCCGGCGACCGCCTTGCCGATCGCGGCCGGGCGCGCGCCAGCGCGATGGACGGCGATTGCTCGGCCCATCGTCACGCCGGATTCCGCTCTCGATGCCGATGCGCCCGAACTCATTTATGAGACGGCCGACTGGACGCCGCCCACCGGTCGGCTCGGCGACAGCATCTACGAGCCTTACACGCTCCAATCGTTGCGCATCCCAGGCGCAAAGCCGCATCCGACACCTCTGGTTCAGTCGGCGGCGATGGCCTCTGTCGCGCCGCCGAAGCCAAGCTATCGTCCCCATCTGCCCACCATCCTCGCGTCGATCGGCATCCTGTCCGACGCACAGCTCGAATCGATCATCTACGCCGGCGAGGCCCATTCGGGATTTCTCTCCGGCGCCTGGGGCGTCGATGAGACCTGGGAAGTCGTGAAGGCGGCGGCCGAGGACGACGATAATGCCTTCCGCTTCCGGCGCGGCTGGTTTCTTGGTGACGGCACCGGTGCGGGCAAAGGCCGTCAGGTCGCCGGCATCATCCTCGACAATTGGCTGAAAGGCCGTCGCCGCGCGGTCTGGATGTCCGTCTCGGATCGCCTGCTGGAGGACGCCCAGCGCGACTGGACGGCGCTGGGCCAGGAGCGCCTGTTGGTGACGCCGCTGTCGCGCTATCGGCAGGGCACGCCGATCCGGCTCGACGAAGGCGTGCTGTTCACGACCTACGCAACGCTGCGCTCGCAGGAACGCGGCGGCAAGGCGAGCCGCGTCGAGCAGATCGTCGAATGGCTCGGTCGTGATTTCGACGGCGTGATCGTGTTCGACGAGGCGCACGCCATGGCCAATGCCGCGGGCGGCAAGGGCGCGCGCGGCGACGTCGCGCCTTCGCAGCAGGGACGCGCTGGCCTTCGCCTCCAACAGGCGCTGCCTAATGCCCGCATCGTCTATGTCTCGGCGACCGGCGCCACCGCCGTCCCGAACCTCGCCTATGCCCAACGGCTCGGCCTGTGGGGCGGCGAGGATTTCCCCTTCGCGACGCGCGGCGAATTCGTCGCCGCCATCGAGAATGGCGGGGTCGCCGCGATGGAAGTGCTCGCCCGCGACTTGAAGGCCCTCGGCCTCTATGCCGCGCGTTCGCTGTCGTTCGACGGCGTGGAATATGAGATGCTGGAGCATCGGCTGACCCCCGAGCAGATCCGGATCTATGACGCCTATGCCGGCGCGTTCCAGATCATCCACAACAATCTCGATGCGGCCATGCAGGCGTCGGGCATCACCAGCGCGGCGCATGGCACGCTGAACCGGCAGGCCAAGGCGGCGGCGCGATCAGCGTTCGAGCAGGCCAAGCAGCGCTTCTTCAACCACCTCATCACCGCGATGCAGACGCCCAGCGTCGTTGCGAGCATCGAACGCGATCTCGCCGCCGGACACGCCGCCGTCATCCAGATCGTCTCGACCGGCGAGGCGCTGCAGGAGCGCCGCCTGGCCGAGATCCCGACCGACGAATGGGACGACGTATCCGTGGACATCACGCCGCGCGAATATGTGCTGGACTATCTCGAGCACAGTTTCCCGGTGCAGCTCTACGAGCCATACACCGATGGCGAAGGCAATATGTTCTCGCGCCCGGTGCGCGATGACCAGGGGAATCCCGTCGTCAATCGCGAGGCCGTGCGTCGCCGCGAGGCCATGATCGAACGGCTCGCCGCGCTGCCGCCGGTGCCGGGCGCGCTCGACCAGGTCATCCATCACTTCGGAACGGAGAGCGTTGCCGAAGTGACGGGCCGTTCGCGCCGCATCGTCAAGCATGTCGGATCTGGCGGCGATGTTCGCTTCGCCGTCGAGAACCGGCCGGGATCGGCCAACCTCGCCGAGACGCAGGCGTTCATGGACGACCTGAAGGGCATCCTCGTGTTCAGCGAAGCGGGTGGCACCGGGCGGAGCTATCATGCCGATCTTGGCGCGAGGAATCAACGCCTGCGCATCCACTATGGCCTCGAAATGGGCTGGAAGGCCGATGCCGCCATCCAGGGCTTCGGCCGCGACCATCGCACGAACCAGAGGCAGCCGCCGCGCTATCGTCCGGTGTCGACGAATGTGAAGGGACAGAAGCGATTCATCTCGACGATCGCAAAGCGCCTGGACTCGCTGGGCGCGATCACGCGCGGCCAGCGCCAGACTGGCGGGCAGAATATGTTCCGTCCCGAAGACAATCTGGAATCCTGGTATGCCCACGACGCGCTCAACCAGCTCTACCGGCTGCTCGCGCGGGGCAAGGTCGAAGGCTGCTCCCTCAGTGAGTTCGAGGACGCGACGGGTCTGTCGCTGCTCGATCGTGAAGGTGGTTTACGGGACGAATTGCCGGGCATCAGCACGTTCCTCAACCGCATGTTGGCGCTGACCATCGCACGGCAGGACATCCTGTTCGACGCTTTCGAGGGGCTGCTCCTGGCGCGCATCGAGAGCGCGATCGCGAATGGCACCTATGAGCTGGGACTGGAAACGCTCCATGCCGAGCATTTCGAGGTGATCGATCGCCGGACGATCTACACCCATCCCGGCACCGGCGCCGAGACTCTCTTGCTGACGATCGAGCGCCAGGATCGGCTGCGCGTCCTGACGCTGGACGAGGCGCTGGCGATGGTCGACGAGCGCGGCGGCAAGATGCTGGTCAACGCCAAGACCGGCCGCGCCGCCGTCCAGCGACGGGCACGCAGCGTCACCGACGATGACGGCGGTGTGCGCCCGCGCGCGCGACTCGTCTGGCCGCTTTCCGATACCGTTGTCCCGGCCGAGATGCTGCCGACGAGCCATTGGGAGCCGGCGGAGCGCGCGGCGTTTGCCGATGCCTGGAACGCGGAGCTGGCCGAATTGCCGCAATATGACCGCTCGACCATGCACATGGTCTCGGGGTTGTTGCTGCCGATCTGGAAACGCCTGCCGGACGAGTCGACGCGGGTCTATCGGCTTCAGACCGATGCCGGGGAACGGGTCATCGGCCGGAAGGTCTCGCCGGCCTGGGTCGCTTCGGTCACCAACGATGACGGACCGCCGCAGTTCTCCGGCGCGGACGCCCACGCGATGCTGCTCGCTGGGGATGTGAGCCTTCATCTCACCGAAGGTCAATCGCTCCGCCGCGTCCGGGCCATGAACGATTGGCGGATCGAACTTGCCGGCTTCAACGACCTCGGCGTCGAGCGATTGAAGGCGATGGGCTTGATCTCGGAAATCGTCTCGTGGAAACTCAAGCTCTATGTGCCGACAGGGGCTGTCGGCGCCGACGTGCTCGGTCGCTTGCTCGAACGGTTTCCGGTCGAGCGAATTGCCGGGCGCAAGGCCGCTTGAGGAGCCCCGCATGAACAACCCCGTCACCACTCTCGCGCACGCGCTCGCCGACAACGCAGAGGCGGTGTGTCGCCGCTATCTATCCAATGGCCATCGCGAAGGGCGATACTGGCTAGTGGGCGATGCTCACAACACGCCGGGGCGCAGCCTCTATGTCCGCCTGGTCGCGTCTCCCGATGGGCGCGGCCAGGCCGGCAAATGGACCGACGCCCAGAACGGCGATCACGGCGACTTGCTCGACATCATCGCCGCGACCTGCGCCCATTGCTCGTTGCGCGAGACGCTGGACGAGGCCCGGCATTTCCTGAGTCTGCCCATGCCGCCTCCCGCAGAAAACGAACCCGGCCGCCGTGAGCCCAAGGCGCCGACCGGATCGCCCGAGGCCGCTCGCAAGCTCCGGGCGGCCTCGAAGCCCATCGTCGGCACGATCGCCCAGCGATACCTTGCCGGACGCAGTCTCGTCGATCTCATCGGCTGCGAGGCGCTCAGCTTCCATCCGCATTGCTATTATCGTCCATCCAAGGACGACTTGCCCGACATTCGTGCCGCATGGCCGGCGATGATAGCCGCGGTCACCGACCTCGATGGCGCCGTTACCGGCGTTCATCGCACCTGGCTTGATCCCGCCACATGCGACAAGGCACCGGTCGCTTATCCCCGTCGTGCCATGGGTCATCTTCTCGGGCATGGAGTCAGGTTCGGACCGGCAGGTCCGATCATGGTCGCAGGCGAAGGCATCGAAACCATGTTGTCGCTGCGCCAAGTCATGCCAGCGATGCCGATGATCGCGGGTCTCTCGGCCGCCCATCTCGCCGCCATCCTGTTCCCGGCCGGTCTGCAACGGCTCTATGTCGCGCGCGACGACGATCCTGCCGGCGCTGGGGCATTGGCGACGCTGGCCGAGCGCGCGACCCCTTTCGGCATCGAGGTCGTGCCGCTCGAATCCCGCCTGGGCGACTTCAACGACGATCTGCGCATCCTTGGACGCCAGCGCTTGTCGGCTAGTGTTCGGGTCCAGCTCGCCGCGCCGGACGCCGGACGTTTTCTCCGGCCCGTATAGATCAGAGACGATATAGCGGTGTGACGGCGCGTGGGCTGGCCGGGCTGGTTCGCCACATCCCCCTGGCCTTGGAGTCGCCGCGCCTCGGCCTTCGGAGAGGGCGACCAGACGGCAAACGGCCCTGGACGGCAATGGCGTTCGCGCAGCTATTTTCCGCCGGGCCTGACGGCCCTTTGCATCGCGAAGCAAAATAGCCTTCTCCCGCCATCCTCCGCTGCGCTCCGGCCGCGCCCCTTCGGGGACGCGGTGCAGTCCTGTTCCGCCCGCCGCTGTCCGTCGCCACGAAGGCCGCGCGAGGCGCGGCTGTCAGGCACGGAGATCATCATGGCGGACCAGCCCTATCTTCCCGACGACGCGCAAGAACCGCAGCCCGGCTCAACCGCCTATCTGCTCCAGGAGATGCAGCTCTACGGCTACCGGCCCTATGACGACGAACCCGATCACCGGCCGCTGCCCGACGATCGCATGGCCAGCGGCGCCATCGTCGATATGTTCGACGGCCTGGTCGCCTGTCTGATCGACACGAGGATCGAACCCGATATGGCGGATTTGCTCTGGGGCATCGTCAACGTCTTCCAGCGCGCGGGCGAGCGGATCGAGCGCGAGTTGGACGACAATGAGCGCGAGCAGAAGCGGCTCCAGCGCGAACAGGATGGCAGCGAGGTCAACTCGGTCAATCTCGAACGCAAGATTGCCGAAGGCATCACGATGATCGAGCGCCGCGACACGATGGAGTTCTTCCGCGACGTCGCCGCCGACCAGTTCCGCATCCATATCCGCAAGCCTTGGCTGCCCCGTTCGGGCTCGATGGTGAACCGCAAGGCGTTGACGTCGGCGGTGCTCGACAGCCGCAAGCATATCAACAAGCGCGCGTATCAGGATGCCCGCGTCCTTAACCCCGACGGCACGCGCATCGCTGTCAGCGCCGGCCCACACTTCAACGATCACCGGCTGATCTACGACGTGCTGAACAAGGCGCTCGCGCAATATCCCGACATGATCCTCATGCACGGCGCAACGCCGACCGGCGGAGAGCGCATCGCCGCTTGTTGGGCGCGTGACAACAATGTCCCGCAAGACCCGTACAAACCGGACTGGGACAAACATTCTCGGGCCGCGCCATTCAAGCGCAACGACACGATGCTGGCGGTCGTGCCAAAGGGGGTAATCGTCTTTTCCGGGACGGGCATTCAGGATAATCTTGCGGACAAGGCCCGCAAGATGGGCATCGTGGTCTGGGATTTCCGCGACCGAGGTCAGTCCTGACCCCGATCAGCGCGGCTCCCGGTTTCAGCCCAGCGGGTCATTCGACAAGCGCATATATTCGCTTTCCGTGACAATGACGCTGAGCTGCCTGCCCGCACTGTCCGCGACATGGCCGGTTGGATAGCTTTCCGTCCCATGAAGGATCGTACCGCCAATCAGTACATGTCCGTCATGGGTATGGTCTTGGACGTCGATCCGGAATGTCAGGACGCCGCTCCGGCCATGATAGACGAAATGCTTGCCGAAATGCGGTAGGTCGGGCGCAAGGTTCATGCGCAGCAATGGTTCGGGCTCCGGCACGCTCATGCGGCCATTCTGGCAATGTCAGGCGGCGATGCAACGCAAAACCGTGTGAGAGTGATGCCGGCATTTTAAGAAGTCGGCGCTAGATTGGCGAGTATGCCCACGCTCGAAGACCTTCGGCCAACGCGCAAGGATTTTGTCCATGACCTCGTGCGCGATGCGGGCCTAGACGTCTCCGACTGGTCCAACAGCAAACGCGGCGCGGCCGGCGCACGCACCAATCCCAAATACTGCTACGAGTGGGTATTCGTCGAGCCGAGCAACGCCATCGTGCTCAATCTCTGGCACGTCGTTCTCGATCAGGAGCCCGATGGCCGCATCGTCCATCGGGGCAATTTCCGGGAGGACGCGCGAATTCAATTCGAGCGTGGATGTGGCAATCCCTGGGGCCGCCGAGCCGAAAAACTCGACCAGGCACTCCAGCTTGCGCGCCGCGACAATCTCGCGATCCGCGTGATCCTCAACGCCGGCATCCGCCGCGGGCGCGATGACCCCGATGCCAAAGCCTCGAAGGTGACCGAACGCGCGCTTGATCCTGAGCCCTGGACGTTGATCGCCTATGACGGCGCGACGGGCGCACATGTCTTGGCACGTGGGACAGCAGGCCCGCGCTTCGTCGACCAGTTCGGGCCTTCCGCTCCGGAGGATCTAGCTGTCCGCCGTCGTGAACAGTCCGGCCTTGTCTATGTTCGCGATTCCAGGATTCGCGAAGCAGCGCTGATGCGGGCTGGCGGCTGTTGCGAATATTGCGGCGTCCCCGGCTTCCTGCGGGCAGACGGCGCGATCTATCTCGAAACGCACCATATCGTGCCTCTTTACGAAGATGGCCCCGACACGCTGGCGAACGTCATTTGCCTGTGTCCCAACCACCATCGCGAAGCGCATTTCGGCGCCAACGCTACCCTGCTACGAGCCGATTTTCTCCGGCAGATCGCTATCCTGCTCTCGGCGTGATGTGCGCGAACCGGGGCGAGTCCCGCGCGCGCGGTTGGGCGCAGGTCGTCCCGGAGCGACGACGCTAGTCGAAGCATGACCATGTAGCCGTGGCCTTTCCAGGTCCGATCGAAGCCACAAGCACTACCTCAGCCGCTTTGGACCACCCCCTCCTTGTCGCCTGTCTGCGGGGCTCGCTCGCCTCGTGCCGTCAACCCCGCAAGGGGGTTCCCCTGCGCTACGCTTCGGTGACGTCGGCTTCCGGCCCCTTCGGTAGGCGCCATCGGGGATGGTCCCCGAGCAACCGAAGGAGTTCTGAAAATGGCTGTCACGATCGCAAACCTCACCGTCAAGGCCGACAACACCCTGGAAGGCACGCTCGCGACCCTCGTCGTCACCGCGCCGATCGCCCTGGTCCCCAACGTGCGCAAGTCGCACGACCTGGCGCCGGATTACCGCATCATCAGCCGCAAGAACGGCTTCGAGCTCGGCGCCGGCTGGATCAAGGTCTCGGAGAAGGGCAACGAATATATCTCGGTTTCGCTCTCGGCTCCCGAGTTCGGGACGATCTACGGCAACGTCGCCAACGCGCCGGGCGATGACCCGAAGAAGAAGGTCATCATCTGGAACCCGCCCGCCTGAGCCGCTGGCTGCGGCCCCGCCTTCGAGCGGGGCCGCATTACCACGTTCTCGCCGCCGGGCATGACCGATGCCAGTCGCCCTCGGGCATCAAGCGCCCGGGAGCGACATTCCCTTTGAGCATCCATGAGCTAGGCCTCTGCCGCCCCAGCAAGCGCGAGCTTTGCCTGCAGCGCCTCTTCGAGGACCGTCAGCGCTTCCACGATCTGGTCGAAGTCTGCTGGCAATTGAAACTGCTCGGGTCTCTCGTACCGAAACCAGTGCTGCTTATAGGGCGCTCGCAATACCTCCAGGATTTCGCGCAAATTAGGGGCTTCCGATACGAATCCACGCTTCTCGGCCTCGTCGAGCGCCCCGACCAGATCGTGGCCGACTTTGTTCTGAAGATATTTGGCATCGACGTCGGGGTCGCAGGCGACGATCGCCGATTTCAACATCAGTTCCAGGCCAAGACCAAGCAGATACTGAATCGACAGCGAGTTTGGCCCGTTGAAGGCGTGAGATGCGGTATCCTCGATACCCTCAACGACTGCATGCTCAACTGTGGCTCTATATAATAGGCAAGACGCCGCTGCATGTGATCTGCCCGTATGGCAGAGTTCCTTGGCGAGTTCGATGCTCATGCCGCGAGAATGGCGCACGCGCGCGACTTTGCAAGCGCGGTCAGTTCGTCTCAGTCCGGCCGGACGATGACCATTTCACTTCGCGGTAGCGCTGGGATGGGCCAACCAGCCGCAACCTTCACGAGCGGCGAGGTTCCAGGCGAACGACTGTGCGGCGCGGCATGGCGGCACACGTTCGGCGCGAAGCCCATCCCCGCTCGGCTGGCGCTAATCCCTGGGCGCGAAGCCAGGTCTCCTTCAATCAACCCGTAAAGGGTCCGCTACGCCAAGGCGTGCGGCCGCGCATCGCGCGGTGATTGCGACCTGTCCCCGGCCGGCGGGGCGCCTGTCGAGCGGGGATGGTCTCCGCTCCCCGACAGGAGCCGTTCATCATGCCGCTGACCACCGCACAGTCGTTCGCCTGGAGCCTCGCCAGGACGCTGATGATCGTCATCGTCCTGATCAAGACCGACCGAGGCTATATCGCGATGCCGAGCGACGAGTTCGACGGCAATCCGGACCAGGTGGTTCGTGAGTACGACCCATGGGCCTGATCGAAACTCAGTCACCCCAAGACCGACAGGCCCCGCTTTGGCCATTTCCCCAGATGGACTCGCCTGCTATCCTCTTCATGCAGATCGCGCTGTGGAGGTGGTGGAGGGCGCGTCCGAGATCCATGTTGCATGGAGGACGCACATGACCATCCTGCTTGTGCTCGGCCTGTTCGCCGGGCTCTATATCTTCTGGCTCGCGATCACTCTCGCGGTCCATGCGCTACCGCTCTATGTCGGCCTCGCCGCCGGATTCTGGCTCCATAACCATGGTCAGGACTTTATCGTTTCGATCCTTGGCGGCTTCCTCGCGGGCGTCTTGACCCTGAGCGCCGGCCGGCTTCTCTTCGACCTGACGCAGTCGCCGACCGTGCGCCTCGTTATCGCGTTGCTATTCGTTCTGCCCGCCGGCTTTGCAGGATATCAAGCCATCCACGGTATCGTCGGACTCGCATTGGGCACGGGGATGGCGCTCACCGTCATGAGTGTGGTCGGGGCGTGCATCATCGCCTGCATGGCATGGTCGCAGCTCGGCTCGGCACAAACATCAGTGGCAGAGTCAGCCCGCGACGCCGATCGAGGCGTCAGGGACGGCGCTGCCGGCTAGACCGTTCCCATACCAGTTAGGTCGTGCCAGCGGCGCCCGTCCGTTCGATCCGGCAGATCGGCGCGGGCGGGTACTGGCCCTTTGCGGCATCAGAACGGCCAAGCCAGTTGATCGCGGTCCACCGGCACCTCGATCTTCTCAAGTCGGTCGAGGATTGTGGCCGCAATCGTGTCGGCAGCACGTTCCCGCATCTGTTCATCGCGCATGGTCAGGCCGACCCGAGCCCAGCCCGGCGCGGAGAGGATGGCGGTGGCAATCGAATCGAGCGTCATGCGCCCATGAGAACAAAAACGGAACACATTGGCAAGCCCATCGAATGATGTTCCGCGGGCCTCGCAAGGTTTCTTGTCACGGCCATCGCCGCCCGGTCTCATTTCCATATTCGCGCCACACCCTCACGGCCCCTCGATACCGCGCATCTGTCAGCAGGCCGCTATCGCTCGGTCGACTTGCCGCAACGGCTGCTCCCGAACTTTCTTCCCCCGGCGTGCCGCCGTTCCTCGCGAGACAAGAAAGTCCGTTTTCCGCCGTCCTCCGCTGACGCTGCGGGCCGATGGCTGCGGCGTCGACCGCCCGCTGACTTCCCATGCGCATCGAGGCCGCAAGGGCGCGGCCCGAGACATGGAAAGGACAAGGACATGAGCAAGATTGGCAGCTTCAAGAAAATCTCCGGCGAGCTTCGCGGCGAAATCTTCACCCTCGCGCTCCACGCCAAAGCGGTTCGGATCGTTCCCCTGGACAATGTGACCGGCAATGCGCCGAGCCACCGCGTCCTTCTCGGCGAATCGGAAGTCGGCGCCGCCTGGACCAAGCGGACGAACGACGATCGTCCCTACCTCTCGGTCAAGCTCGACGATCCCAGCTTCGTCGCTCCGATCTTCGCGCAGCTCTTCGAGAAACCCGAGGGCACCTTCGATCTGGTCTGGACCCGGCCGCAGCGCCGCAGCAAGACCTGACCCCGCCACGAGCCGCCCGGCGTTCGCGCCGGGCGGCCTCCCAATTTCTGGGGATAAGCTCCTCTAGAACTTGGAATGTTCCCGCTCGATCCCCGCATCCAAGCTGTGCCCCCCACCTCGAAGGGCCTGGCGATGACCGGAGAACGCAGGGGAAACGGCGCGACGCGGCGCAATCTCGATTTCGCGGGATTCGCACAGGAATTCCTCCGCCGCAACCCCGCCTATCGCAAGGACTATCAGGCGATCTCGCGCAATAACGCGCGCGGCATGCCCACGGCCGAGCAGGAGGTGATGGCCCGTCGATGGGGGCTTTGCTTTTCCATGCGCACCGGATGCGCTTCCGGCCAGTGAACCGGCGCTTTGGCCGCCATCAATCTCGCCCGCGACCGTCATCCTCGACGCCGCGCCGCCCGACATCGCCGACGCGCCGCCATTCGACATCGGCGACTGGCCCATCATCCTCGCTGATCGTACATTGTCCGATGGTCGCCATGTCGTTCTCGGCGACATCGATGGTCCACATCACCTCTGGCTGCGCGATACGCCCCCCGGCCAGCCGCTCGCTTATGTGATCGTGCGCGACCCGGCGATCGAGGCGCGCCGCCGTGCCGCCTGGCGGCTCGATCGGCGCCTCGCCGGCGCGCCGCCCTCGCGCCGCAACGGCGCGTTCCGGCCGACGGCATTTCAGCGGCGACGCCTCGACCTCCTGCTCGACATACTCGATATGCTCCTGACTCCCCCATCCGCGCCCAGACCGACGTCGCACGAGATCGCAAGGCGCCTGATCTATCCCGGCATGACGATCGGGCGCGGCATGGAATGGAAATCCTCGACCGAACGCCGCCGCACCCAGCGCCTGATCAACGAGGCGCTTGCCCTCATGCACGGTGGCTATCGCGCGCTGCTCCGCGGTGTCGTCGGGGGGCGACAAAAGTCAGCGGCGTGAAATAGCCGCTCCGGGGCGCCGGCCCTTCTTCTCCAATGTCCGCCCCGTGGTTCCGCACCGGCCCATGCCGGCCGGCGCATCCAAGGAGGACGATCATGCAGCCAGACGCATCCGCGCAGCGCCCGCGCTATCTCAAGACACCCGATGCTGCGACCCATCTCGGTCTCAGCCCGCGTACCCTCGAAAAGCATCGCTGCTATGGCACCGGCCCGGTCTATCGTCGGCTTGGCGGGCGGGTGGTCTATGCGATCGACGATCTTGAGAGCTGGGCCGCGCTCGGCACGCGCCGCTCGACATCCGATACCGGTGCCGGCACCGTCCATCCCGCCCGGCGCCGTCCGGCGGAGGGCTGATGACGGTGCCGCGCAACGCATCCCTTGGGATCGGCGAACGCGCCCAGCTCGACCTGTTCCGGTCGGTGCCGGGCGATCTCGCGCCGCGCGATGCGCAGGACCTGATGACATGGCCGTTCTTCAGCCTCGCCAAGTCGAAGCGCGTCACCCCTATCGATTTTCGCATGGGAGAGACGTGTATCTCGGTCGAAGCGGTGCCCGAACATGGCATGGCGACGATCTGGGATGCCGATGTGCTGATCTGGGCAACCAGCCAGATCGTGGAGGCCCGCGATGCCGGGCATCCGACTTCGCGGCTGATGGCGACGACACCGCATGAAATCCTGAGTTATGTCGGCCGTGGCACCGGGCGCGACAATTATGATCGCCTGAAGGCGGCGCTTGACCGTCTCCAGTCGACCACCGTTGCGACCTCGATCCGGCAGCAGCACCAGCGTCGGCGTCACCGCTTCTCATGGATCAACGAGTGGCAGGAGCGCCTCGACGCGAGCGGCCGTCCGCTCGGCATCGAGTTGATTCTGCCCGACTGGTTCTACGCCGGCGTCCTCGATCGCGCCCTCGTGCTGACGATCGACCGTGCCTATTTCGACCTGACCGGCGGCCTCGAACGCTGGTTGTACCGTGTTGTTCGCAAGCATGGCGGACGCCAGTCCGGCGGCTGGAGCTTCGATGTCAAGCATCTCCATCTCAAGTCGGGCGCGCTCTCACCGTTGAAGCGCTTCGCTTTCGAGCTGCGCGCGATCGTGCGCCGGCAGCCGCTGCCCGGCTACACGCTCGCGATCGAACATAGTTTCGGCCGCGAGCGGCTTAGCTTCGCGCCGCTTCCGATCGATCCGATGGACGCAGCGATGCGCCGTCTCAAGCTCCCGCGCTATGGATAAGCAGCGATGATGGTCGTCCTATCAGGAACCCGCCGACTCGTCCTATCGGGAACTGCGGAGTCGTCCTATCGGGAACCGGCGCGGGCCGGAAACCCGCAGAAATCCGCGCGAAATTGGCGCCCCTCTAACGGTGCTAATAGAGAAGAATCCTTCGGATTCCTGCTAACGCGCCGCGCCGCCGTGGATAATGGCGCCGCCCGCCATTGGCTACGGCCACGCCGCCGGGATGCCGCCATGCGGCTTGGCGGTGCGGAATGACGATACTTGTCGGCGACTGCCGCACCGTCATGCCGGATCACGGCCCGTTCGACATGATTTTCGGCGATCCGCCCTATGGCGACACGTCGCTGGGTTGGGACCGCCGTGTCGAAGGCTGGCTCAGCCTGGCGTGCAATGCGCTCACCCAATCCGGTTCGATCTGGGTGTTTGGATCGCTGCGCAGCTTCCTGGGCGCGGCGGATGAAATTCGCTTGGCGGGCCTGCGCTATGCGCAGGAGATCGTCTGGGAGAAGCAGAACGGCAGCGCGTTCCACGCCGATCGCTTCAAGCGCGTCCACGAGCTTGCCGTTCAATTCTATCGTTCGGACGCACCCTGGTCAGGCATCTACAACGTCGTCCAGACCACCAGTGATGCGACCGCGCGCACCGTCCGGCGCAAGGTACGCCCGCCGCATACCGGGCATATCGAGCGCGGCCACTATGTCAGCGAAGATGGTGGTCCGCGCCTGATGCGGTCCGTCATCTATGCGCGCAACTGCCACGGCCGCGCGATCCACCCGACCGAAAAGCCGGTCGGACTGATCGAGATACTCCTGCGCGCGAGCTGCCCGCCGAAGGGGCTGGTCGGCGACTGGTTCGCCGGATCGGGCGCCGTCGGCGAAGCCGCGCGCGCGACCGGCCGCCGCTATGTCGGCTGCGAGATCGATGCCGCGATGGCGGCACTCGCCGAAGCGCGCATCGCCGCCACGCTTCCCTTCACCAGCGCATCGCCCGCGCCCGATCCTCTTCCCGGAGCAGTGTCATGAACCGTCCGTATCCCGGGGAGCGCGTCAGCGCGAACGCCGTCCCGCCGCTGCGTGGCGCCATGACCGAGGTCGAACTCATCTGGATCGAGAAGCGGCTCGAACACTGGATACGCTTCGGCCGGATCGCTGGCGAGCGCATCGTCAGCCGCAAGACGCGCATCGTCTCTTTCCGGCCGAACGCCATCTTCGCGCTCATTCGCTGGGCATCCAACGACTTTGGCACGATCCATTCCCGCATCGACATCCTGCGCGCGGTCGGCGCGCACGAAGCCTATACGACCGCGCCGTTCGTGCGCCCCGGCGGCGAACTTTATCTGTCGATCCAGGGCTGGGCCAAGGTCCGCGCCGTGCTCGCCGCGATCGATGCGGTGGACGCCGCCGGTGTCGATCCGTGCGATGCCGCGCCCGACCATTGGCGCCATGTTCACAACCGGCTGAGTGCAGGCGAGCCGCCACGGCTCTATACCGCCGAGCGTCACGCCGCCTGGCTCAAGCGCAAGGCGATCGAAGGATGAGCCGGCTCGGTTATGTCATCGTGACGGCACTGCTCGCTGAGCTATTCGCCGGCCTGTTCGTCGCCGTCGCGCTGCTTGCGCCGCATCCCCGCCTCTTGTGGAACGCGACCGCCAGCGCACCTATTGGCCTCTACAGGCTCACTGCGGTCGACCGGCCGGGGCTTGGCGACATGGTCGCCGTGATGCCGCCGCCGAACCTCGCGCGCTTCATGGCCGAGCGGCGCTATCTGCCCTTGGGCGTGCCGCTTCTGAAGCATCTCGCCGCCGATCCCGGTGCCCGCATCTGCCGGCACGGCGCGCGTGTGACGGTCGACGACCGCATGGTGGCGATCGCCCGGACCAACGACAGCCATGGCCGACCGTTACCGGTCTGGCGCGGCTGCCATGTGCTCGGGCCGCGCGAGCTGTTCCTCCTCAACACGGCGCCCGACAGCATGGACGGGCGCTATTTCGGACCGCTGCCCGTCAACGGTCTGCTCGGCCGCGCGACCCCCATGCTTACGCGCGATGCACCAGACGCGCCGCTTCGCTGGCGCGGCCTGACCGCGCCGACTGGTTCTCCCACCCCAAGCAAGGATGTGTCCTATGCAGATCGGCAGCTTTCAATTCGTTGGTGACGCCTATGTCGGCCGGCTCCAGACGCTGACGCTCGACGTGCCATTGCGCATCGTGCCTATCGCCAATTCCGGCGCGGAGAAAGCGCCCGATTGGCGGGTGCATCTCGACGACAATACCCTCGGTTCGGAAATCGGCTCGGGCTGGACGCATGAGCGCGAAGGCGGCGGCAGCTTCATTACCGTGCAGGTCGATTGTCCGACGTTCGATCGCCCGTTGCGCGCCAATCTCCTGCCGTCCCGGACCCAAAAGGACGCGCATCTCCTGCTCTGGTCGCGGCAGAAGCGCCGTGCCCAGGAGGACTGATCCGATGCGCGTCAATGCGTTCGGCGCCCCTGTGCGCTTCATGTTGGCGGCGACATTGATCGCCATTACCGTCACCTCGTTTCCGGTCGATGCCGCGCAGGGTGACGAACCGCCAGCTATCGCGCCCGCGCATCCTTATGCAGCCCATGTTGCCGAAGCTGCGCGCCGGTTCGGCCTTCCCGAAGGCTGGATCTGGGCGGTGATGCGGGCCGAAAGCCGCGGCGATCCGCGTGCGCTTTCGCCGGTCGGGGCGATGGGCCTCATGCAGATCATGCCGACGACCTGGGCGACGCTGACCGCGCGCTATGCGCTCGGATCAGACCCTTATGATGTCCGGGCCAACATCAATGCCGGTGCGGCCTATCTGCGCGAGATGCTCGATCGCTATGGCGACCTCGCCACCGCGCTTGCCGCTTACAATGCCGGTCCGGGCCGCGTTAACGAGTGGCGGTCGGGCGCTCGCGCATTGCCTGCCGTAACGCGCGCGTATGTCGATCGAATCGCCTCGACGGTGGCAAGTCCGGGCATCGCGCCTGAGAGCGGGGCACCGCTTGCGCCGTCAACCACCTGGCGCAGCGCCGGTCTCTTCATCGAGCGCAGTGATGGAGCTTCGACTGTGACCGCCGCTGCCGCCAGCGTGCAGCCGACTGGGAGGCCTCCCGCATTGCCGCATCCCGTTTCCGCACAACCAACGCCGTTCGTCCATCCGCTCTTCGTCTCTCTTTCCGGCGGGCGCGCGCCATGAGCGGTCGCAGGGCATCGTGGCGGGGCATGACGGGCGACAGGTCAGAAGGTCGCAGGAGGCAAGTCGCGGGAGAAAGGCAGCAGAAGGGATTGCCGCTGTAATTGGGCAGGCGAGCCCAGCGGCAGTATCGTGTGCGGAGACCGAACGGCGAACGAGGTCGCCTGCGGTCAAGCGCAGGAGAAAAGCGATGGAGTATTTTGCCGGACTGGATGTGTCG
>Ga0207885_100044_pt1 | contig 136563 bp, 128 predicted proteins | sample LinPmetageLP31_FD_184047 | JGI IMG/M metagenome (GOLD analysis project Ga0207885, IMG submission 184047) | Marine viral communities from the Pacific Ocean - LP-31 (SPAdes) | ecosystem: Environmental > Aquatic > Marine > Oceanic | place: Pacific Ocean | collected 2009-08-23 | reverse complement strand
GACAACGCGGCGATGGAGAGCTTCTTCTCCTCGCTGAAGACCGAACGGATCGCGCGCAAAACCTACCGCACGCGCAATCAGGCAAGGCAGGACGTGTTCGATTACATCGAACGCTTCTACAATCCCACGCGCAGGCACTCGACCTTGGGCTATCTCAGCCCCATGGACTTCGAGAAGCAGGCTCATGTAGCCTAACTTGGTGTCCATGGGACCGGCAGCAGCTCAATGCGATCACTGCAGCGGACTTCGGTACGCGGTGTGGAATCGCGTTCAAGGAAATGGACCTATCGGACAATTACCGCTCGTCCGCCCGCATCGTGAGCTATTTCGGCCTTTACAATGTTTTCCCTGCTAAGATCGAGCCCGTGGGCACGGACAGGAAGTATGCGAGCGTGGTGTCGTTCGACCAGGAGACCCACCGCGACGGACTCGAGGACGAGCTTGTACGGCTTATTAAGTACAACGTCGAAACGCTCGGCATCGCTCCGCAAGAGGTCTGCATCGTTGCCCCCTGGTGGGTTCATCTCGCGAGCATGACGCGGCGGCTGGTCGCAGCCCTTCCGGGCTATTCGTTCGACGGCCCAGGAATGGTGCCCTTCGCGCGCGACGTCGATAATTTTTGGTACAAGCTCGCCCGGATCATCCTGACGGAGGCTTCTCCGCAACTCTACGTGCGCAGAATGCGATGGGCGGGCGAAGTGATCTCGGGCCTGAGCGACGTGGGCATCGACATTCCGGGGCTGGACCGCAAGGCGCTGCTGCGCGCCTGCAATGCCATCACCATCGCCGAGACCGATGGTCTCGTTTTCCTTCGAGCGTTTTTCGACGAGCTATGCGCCGCTTTTGGCATCGATTACCACGCTTGCGCGTCGCTCCAGGAGCACCACGACGCCTTCTTCGAATGCTCGCAGAAGCGCATCGACCGGCTCGTCAAGGAAGGCTCGGCGGCGATCGCCGAGCTGGCGATGTTCAGGAAGGTCTTTGCGGGCCGGACTGGCATTACTGTGTCGACGATCCATGGGGTCAAGGGCGCCGAATATGACGCGGTGATCGCTTATGGGTTGCTGGAAGGCATGGTCCCACATTTCAGCGACCCAGATCAGGTCGAGACAGCGAAGAAGCTCGTGTACGTGGTGTCGTCGCGGGCCAGAAAGAATCTACATCTGATCTCTGAGCGTGGTCGAAGCCGAGGCTGGAGCGGAGACTATCAACCGACAGATGTCCTTGCCGGATGTGCATTCCAATACGATCACGTACCTACCTAAAGTGGTCTCCTCGTCCGCGCGATCAACGGCTACCTGGCGCTCTCTTACGGTGTGATCCGGTAGGTGGGCTGCTTATCGGGCGGCCCCTGCTCGCGTGCAGGGTCTTAGTTGCGTCCGATAAACGCGATTCTCGGACATAAGAATTGGCTTCGAGAGGGCTGCCGATATCGAGCAATGCGTTCTCACGTCATCGTTGCACTCGCGCCGGCATCGACCGATTGACTCCCGGCCTGCGATCTCGATGATGCTCGCCATGAACGTAACGCCCCTGATCGCACCCGAGGTTCGCGCCGCAGTCGACCGCCTGTTCGATCTCGCAAGCAGCGACACCGGTCAGGCGGGTCGTGTCGCCAATTTCCTTCTCGCATGGCACAATGGAGCGGATTGGGGCGGTTTTGATCTCGCCGATCTCTTTGGCGTCGACCGCGCAATCGCCGCCGACATGGCGACGATCTTCACGTTCCTTGGCCAGTATCCAAGCGGCATCTATCCGGACGCGTTCGGGCATGGTGACGACATTGTCCCGATCCTGCAGCGCTGGCGCGGTTACACGGACGAATAGACACCACGGTAGGCCAGGCCAGGCGGAAGCGCTGTCGTTTCCTCTCCCGGAATGCTCCACATTCTCGCTTGGCGGTCGGTCAAGCGGCAGTTCGAGGCTAGCATTGTCGAAAACGTCCATTCCGTTCCTACATAAAATTCTTGAAACTTTCACTTTATGCAAGTATCGGGAATTTTATGAGCGCCCTCACCTCCGCCCTGTCTGACGGCAAGCTCGCCGGCCGCGTTTTCGATGAACGCCAGCTTGGCGAGGCGATCGACGGCGGCGCTGCGCGTCGCTATGCGCTCGTCAACCGCGCGCTGAAGGACGGTTCGCTCGTCCGTCTCAAGCGCGGCACCTATCTTTTGGGCAAATCCTATCGATCGGACGCGATTCATCCCTTCGCCGTGGCCCAGGCCCTCATTCCGGGCAGCTATGTTTCGTTCGAGACCGCCCTCGCTCACCATGGCTGGATTCCCGAGGCAGTCTACGCGACCGCAAGCGTGACGCCCGGACGCAAGACGCTTGAATTCGACACCCCGGTCATGGGCCGGTTCACCTTCCATCCGCTCGCCATCCACGAATATCAGTTCCTGGTGGGCGTGGAGCGGCAGAAATTGGGTGCCCTCACCGCGTTCGTTGCGAGCCCCTTGCGCGCGCTCCTCGACCTCGTCGCATTGCGGAAGCAACGCTGGACGGGTTTCGACTGGCTAACCAGCGGCCTGCGCATCGACGAGGATCATCTCCACACGCTCAAACGCAAGCAATTCGCGTCGCTGAAATCGGTCTACAAGCACAAGGCGGTCAACGACTTCCTCCGTTCCCTCGAGCTTGCTGTCCGCGGCAACCGATCCCCCTCGCTGGATGCATCGCGCGATGATTGAGATGCTCCAGAAGAAACTCCGCGACTATGGCGCGACCAATGCCGTCGAGGAGGAGAACGCGACCAAGGAGATCATCCAGGAGATCGTGCTCTACGCGCTCTGGCGCGCCGATTTCTTCGACGTCGCGCTTTTCCAGGGCGGCACGAGCCTGCGCATCCTGCACGCCCTTCCCCGCTTTTCGGAGGATCTCGACTTCCTGCTGCGCGTGCCGGACCCCGATTTCCAATGGTCCCCGTACCTCTCCGCGCTCGTCGAAATCTTCGCTCAGTTCGGCCTGAAGCTCGAAGCCCAGCCGAAGGACAAGATGGACAGAGCAGTGCGCGAAGCGATCCTCAAGGACGATTCGATCGCAAGCCAGCTCAATCTCAGCTACGCGGGATCGGGCCGCGCCAAGACGATCAGAATCAAGCTCGAGATCGACACCAATCCGCCGGCGGGCTCTGGCGAAGCGACAACCTTCCTCGACTTCCCCGCCGACTACGAGGTGCGGCACCAGGATCTGGAGTCCAATTTCGCGCTCAAGATCCATGCGCTGCTGTGCCGCCCCTATTTGAAGGGCCGCGACTGGTTCGACTTTTCCTGGTACGTCGCGAACGGCGTCTACCCCAACCTCTCGCTTCTTGGCGCAGCGATCCTGCAGGCGGGGCCTTGGCAGGACCAGCGAGACCTGCATGTCGACGGCGAGTGGCTTGTCGCGGCCTTGAAGGCGAGGATCACGTCCATCGATTGGCGCGCGGCAACGGCCGACGTGAACCGGTTCCTGCGGCCGGCCGAGGCGAAGTCGCTCAGCCTATGGAGCGAGCGCTTTTTCCAATCCAAACTCGACCAGCTTGCCAAGGAAGCGTCTAAGTGACGGACATGCTTCCTGCTCTTTCCGATCCGCACGCGGCGCTGTGCGCGAGTAGCGCAACCGGCAAGGGCGCGCGCGACCGGACCCAAGATAGCGCAGGCGTGCGCTGCTGATGGGCCGCGACCTCTTGCCACTATCGGCCGATCTCCCTGCCGACCTGCTCGCCGAGATCGAAAGCGCGCGCGATACGCTCGCGGCCGCCAAGGCTGGCTCAACGCAAAAAGCCTATGCATCCGACTGGCAGCGCTTCTGCGACTTCTGCGATGCCCGCAACGTCGAAGCCCTGCCCGCCCATCCGGACATCGTCGCGCTCTTTGCGCATGTCGAGGCGGAGGCCCGCATCGCACCGGTCACGATCGGCCGCCGCGTCGCGGCGATCAACCATCACCACAAAGAGGCGGGCCTTGCCTCTCCCATGGCGCGCGATGCCGCTGGCGTTATCGCGCAGATGATGGCGGGCGTACGCCGCAAATATGCTCGGAAGAAGGATCAGAAGGCGCCTGCAGCGGCGGACGTGCTCACCGCCATGCTTGCGACGATCACGAACGCAGGCCTGCGCGCCAAGCGCGATCGCGCGATCCTGGCGGTCGGCATGGCGGGCGCGTTTCGCCGTTCCGAAATAGCGGGCATGCAATTGCCCGATCTCGAATTCGAAATCGCGGGCGTGCGGATATCGATCCCCCGTTCGAAAGGCGATCAGGAAGCCGAGGGCCAGGAGATTGCGATCCCCGAAGGCCGTCATATCCGGCCGGTGAGCCTCCTCAACGACTGGCTCGAGGCCGCCGATCTGATCGGCTTGGATCCCGCTATCGGAAAGCCCCGGACAGGCCCGGTGTTTCGTCGGTTGACGCGGGGGGACGTGCTGACGGCCGACCCGATCACCGACAAGACCGTGGCTCGTCTGGTCAAAGCCTGCGCGTCGGCGGCAGGGCTCGACCCAGCCCTGTTCTCCGGGCATTCCCTGCGCGCGGGCTTCCTTACCGAGGCGGCCGCGAAGCGAGCGAACCTGTTCAAGATGAAGGACCACTCGCGCCACAAGTCGCTCGACACAGTCGCCGGCTATGTCCGCGATGCCGCACTGTTCGACGACCATGCAGGTGAGGAGTTTCTGTGATGCCGGGCTGTCCGGCAATTCTGGCTTCGAAGCGAAACTCGAGATCCCGGACGAGCCGGCAATGACGACAGCGCCAGAATGGCAGGCATATGCCATGCCCAATTACGATGCGGCGATGACGCAGGCCTGCACGGCTCTCCAACAGCGTATCCTTGTCGACCCCGCCTATCGTTCTTCCATACTGGCCGATCCCAGAGACCTTCACCGCACCTTGTTCGTCGGATTCACGCCGCCCGGTTACCCCGAATATGCCGGCACCTACCGGGGTGCGGCGGGGACATCGCTCGAGGGACGGCGTTTGGGCGCCCCGCAAGTCTTCAGCCCGAAAAAGAGCTTTTCGTTCGAGGAGCCCGAGAACGTCGTCGCCCGGCTCGATTTCATGCTCTCCGAAGTTCGTCGCGAACTGGTTCCCGCAAGGTCTGCTAAGCCTTTTGTGCAGCTCCTGACCTTGACGCACCTTTTCTGCTGGTTCGGCAAAATCCATCCGTTTCTCGATGGAAACGGTCATATCCAGCGCGCCCTGTTCGCCGCCGCGGCTACCGAACTGGCAATCCCACTTGCCGCCCGTTTCGCCATCCACCCGCGCCCGTTTGATCGCCTGCTTGCCTGGCCGCTGGAGATGTTCACGCGGGCCGTTCCCGACCAGCGCGAGCATTACCTCGCGATGGTGGCCGAATATCTCAGTTCGTGGTTGGCTGGTCCCTTCGATCTGCCCGCGAGCGGCATAGCGCCGTAAGCGGCCGGGCCTGGTTCAAAGCTCGATCAGCGTATAGCCACGATCGGCGAGCAATTTCTGGGTCCAGTCCTTGCCGATGGGCACGCCCTCGGCACCCAACGAGATCGCCGCATCAGCCCGATCGAAAAGTGCGATGCAGAGCTCATCGCTATCGAACCGCGATCGGTACTGAATGCCGTCCAGGCTCGTGCTCTTATAAATCTCTGCGGAAATCTGCTGTGGGACCACATAGGCACCCGGATTGTCGACCGGATCGAAGTCGGCAGAGACACCGGCGGCGGTGGTCTTAAACCAGCCAAGGCCCGGTCCATGGACCTTGGCTAGACGGATTGGCCGCATAATTGTGAAGTTAGCGGCGCGTCTCCTGGCCACCTGATCCCAAAGGACGTCTCTATCCCCCGGTGTTCGCAGCAGTGTTTCCGCAAATGGCCCTACGAGCGTCTTTCCCAGATAGAGAACCCCGAACTTGCCTTCGGGATCATCCCACCGCCAGGTCGCGTCCTTGCGTCCATACCATCTGGCAGCCACCGTCGCGCCGTGAACCCGATGTAGCACTTTTCCCGTAGCGATCGTCGCCACGGGTATCCCCCCTTTCGCTGCCATATGCGTCAGTCTTCGAGCGTATGGGCGAATCGCACGACGCGTTCGACCTCTGCGTCGCTGCCCTTGAGGAGCGTGATGGGACTCAATCCATCAAGACCTTCATCGCCACCAACGAGGAACTGCAGAATGGCCCAGCCGGTCGTGTGCGGAGCGGCACTGAGAACCTTCGAGATTCCTGGGATGATCGCGTTGCCGTCGAACTGGAACACCGGGAACAGCTTGGTCCCATTGTCCTCGACCATAAGCAGTCGGCGATCCTTCACCGCTTTATAGACGGCCTGAATCGTCTTGTGTCCAAGCAGTGCGCGCACCTTCTCCGCAGTCAGCGCCCCGCCCGCGGCGTCGATCATCCGTCGCTTGAAAGCGATGGCGTTCGTGATCCTCTCTGCGGCCTCCGGATTGTCCGTTTCGACCGCCGGAATGCCAAGAGCCAGATGAAAGACCAAGCTGGGCACGTCGATGCTGCTGATAGCGGCCGCCTTTGCCGCCGCCGGCATCATTTTGATGATGCGATCGGTGCTTGCCACTATGCGGTCGTGAAGGACACGGTCCGCATCAACGAATCCCATATTTGCCGGACGAACCATTCGATCATTCCTGTTGAGTCAGTTCCATATAGGCTGAAATCGACACAATTTCAACCGAGCGCTTCGTAAGCTGGTCTCGGCGGCGCGGATCGCCGCTTGAAAAGCACTGGCCGCATCTCTTCGAGGCATTCTCGAGCTGCAAGGAGGGAAGGCAAAAATGCCCAGCCCGAGGGGCTTCATTCGAGCATTCGTAGGGACATAAGCACGATCTGTCGCGCTTCGATAAACCCGATAGCTGGCAAGAGGCCATTGCGAACAAACTTCGAACACTGTACAAAATCGGTGTCCGGAGCTTTCGACATGTACGACCTGAGAACCTACCTCGCAACGAAGGACCTCCCTGGCGGTCCGGTCTACATCGAAGAGCAGTTCACAGCAGAATATCAGCTGATGAACCCTCAGATCACTGATTCAAGCGACGATAGACCGCTCACACCCGGCAGAGCAATCGGAGGCCTCATCTCGCTGGTGTTGCTTGTGGGAACTGGCGTCTATCTGTTCGTGGCCTGGTGATTTGCACATTCATTTCCTAAGATCAGGATCGGTGAAAAATCCGCGATTTTGATCGCGGTTTACTTCCGATTGCAAATCAACGGTTGCGCCAGCTCGATTGGATCGGGCGGCCTCTGCAGCAGCTCTGTCGTCGCTCAGCCTGGCCCGACCCTCGTCGATGATTCTTGCGGCGGCATTTGGATCGCCGCCCCGGCTGCCGCTGCCAAGCCGATCAACCCCGTGCGGGCGATAAGACGCTCGGACATCGCCAGGCCCCCCTACATCCGTGCGGCGCACATCGACCAAATTTGGCTCGGAGATGCTGCCCTGGATTTCATTCCAAAGCGCGTCGCGTTTTTCCTGAGACCATTGCTGGATCATCTGCGACCTGACAGCACGTTGCTGGTCGGTCAGGTTCGTCGCCCATAGTTCTGGCGCGTCCAGGTTCGGGTGCAGCAGCTGTTGCTGCCGGTACCACTGCGCGAGGTCCTGGCTCAGATTTTCGCTGAGTTGCATCCCGTGCGTTTCGGCGAAGCTGGCGTCGCGCGAAAGCGACTCGGACAGCTCCTCCATCTTGCGTGCCGCTTCCGTGTAGGAGCGCGCCCGTGCAAGGGCATCTTCAGTGCTTTGCGAGGAGGAAGACGTTGCGGAAGACCGGCTGAACACACCAGACCGTTCGTAAGTGCCGTCGGAGGTGGATGCTCCGATGCCGCTCGAGTGTTCATCGCGCACGCCGCTCGACGAGGAGCTAGAAGAGTCAGTAGATTTGCTCGAATCCGTCCCGTACCGCAGGTTATCCGTTTGAGTTCCGGTCTTGTTGACACTGACAGTGCCGCTGACGTTTGGCAGCAGGCTGCCCAATCGGCCCTTCCCGCCAGTAGCTCCCCGCCCAGCCCCACCAAGCGCCCCTCCAAGCGAACCGGCGACTTGATCTGTCGTCCCAGCTTGCCGATCGTGACCTTCGGAGATCCGCTGGCTCTGGCCGGTCGATGAGCGCTCTTCCAGGCCCTGTGAGCTTGAGCCGGTCGTCCGATCAAACTTCTCGACGTTGGTATTTGCGGAACTACCGGCACCAGATTCGAAGCCCGAAGAGCGTTCCGTCGAGGTTCCAAAGGCGCTGCGGTTGGTATGCGTGCTGGTCAGGATCTCTTGGGCGGCATTTTCGAACGCCTGCGCCTGACGATGCGCGTCGCTCGCCATCTCCCGCCACTCCGCCACCGTTCCGGAGTTCATCGTTGGCGTGAACCCTAGCCGCGAGATTGCGCCGCTGGTGTCGAACACCTCCTGACCATTGCCGAAGCCAGACACGACCGCGCCGTTATCCTGCCGCCAGCCGACGCTGGTCGCGCCGCCCATGTAGCTCGGTGCCGTCGTCCACTGATCGCTCTGGCGCATGTTCGACGTGGAATTTGCCCAACTCACATTCCCGTAGGAATAATTGCCTGTCGTCTGCTCGAGTGCGGCCGCCTCCGCCGCATTCTGCGCGGGCGCGAGCATCGACGTCGCCTGCCCCGCAATCGACATGGCTCCACGCGCCAGGCCGGCAGCGAGGAACGGGATGCTCATCAGCATGAAGCCGGCGATCGTCGCCGTCTCACCATTCACTGCACCTATGCCGGCATAGGTGCCAAGCGTCACGCCGCCACTGGCAACACCGGCCGCAGCCGCCTCCGCCCTCGTCATGCAGATCATATGGAGAATGACGTACAGCGGTCCCCATGCGGCGAGGTAGAAGAACCCCATCGCGTAACCCTTCAACGTCGTCAGCCCCGTTTGGGGCATGAGGAACAACGGGAAGATCACCGGGAACATCGCGAAGAAGACAACCGTGAGGACGATATTCAAAATCGGCACCCAGGCCATCGCCTGCTGAGCGATCGAATTGTAGGTGTTGCGCGCCTGTATGTCCGCGCGCGTCTGCGCGAAGGTATCGATCGTCGCCGCGCCGGACCCGCCCGCCATGCTGTTTCGTGCTTGCATGAATGCGTTGATGGCCGTGTTCTGTCGCATCGAGTCAGAATAGTTGCTGCCCGATCCAGTGAAGGCAGCGTTCGCGATCGGCAGATCGTGTTTGAGCTTGTCGGCCGCGAGCGTGTTGCTCAGCTTCGGATAGAGTTCCTTGCCCCAAAGCGGCGTGTTTGCCTCTATCATCGGCGCCCATTGGGCGTTGAGCATATCGTAGGCCTGCCGGCAGGTGACGATCGCGCTGTTCACCGTGCCGTCGCCCTGGCGCTCTAACCACTCCTGCGATCGAGCTTCCGATCCTGGCCCGATGTCCGTCCAGAGGTCCTTCGACTGCGCAAGGACCGTGAGTGATTTGCGGTAAAGCATCACATCGCCAAACAGGCATTTCTTGAAGTGCTCTTCCAGGTTCGTCGAAAACTCAGCGTCGCGGATGACGAAGTTGCGGGTCGCATCGTACAGACGCGCGCCGTAGACCATGCCATTGCTCGAGTAATTGAGTTCGCCCGGCATAACGAAGACAGTCTCGGCGGTACGTGTCAGCCAATCGCCAATCTGAGTCGTGAAACTCGCAAGCACCCCAAGCCCGAGCGGTACGTTCGCAACCGTTGCCGGTGCCAGCGACGGATTGATCCGATCGGTCACCTTCACATCGATCGTCGGTACCATCAGGCAAAGATAAATCAGTGTCGATTGCAGGAACCAGTTCAGCCAGACTCGAAAGTTGAGCGTGAACGCGACGACGAGCAACGAGTAGATCAGGCCCATCACCATCACGACGCGGAGCAAGGATCGATATCCCCCACCCCCGGACCAGGCAGCGACGGCGTTGAAGGTGTTGACGAGATACTCGCCACCCCCAACCGTGAAGACCTCCACCATCCCCGCAGCTCCCCTGCCCTAGTTCAGCCCTTGTGCATTGAGCCCGCGCGAGAAATTGAGCGCGGACGACATCCCCGGCGTCATCGAGTTCTGGAGGGTGGACTCGAGCATGATGCTGCGGTCGATAATCTGCATGGTGACCTGCAGCTTGTTCGAGAGCTTTACATCTCGCTGGGCAAACTTCTGGCGCGTCGCAGAGATCTGCTGCTTCCACTGATTGGCGGTCACCTGGTCAAACGTCTGATAATGCGTCTGAGCCTGCTCGACGCGATCAAGCATGTTGTCGAGCATAGCAGCCAACAGATCGACGGCCACGATCTCCGACAGCGTTTCGATCTCGCCATCGGTCAGCGCGTAGTGTGCGTAGGCCTGAACGGCGAGGATCTTGTAGATCGGGACGGTCGCAATGTTCAGAAGCTGCTTCTCGGCCGCATCAAGCGCGGTATCCGTGCGGATCTTGCTGCTCATGGATTTGATCATGCCGGCAATCCGCGGCCGGAGCGCGGACGACGCCGGAACGGTCAGGGTCTGCTCGCCGACATCGTAGCAGTCGGTATCATTGCATTTGAGCATCTTGACCGCCGGCGCGTCGGCCGTGCCGTCGAGCAGCGCCGTGACAACGGCCTCCTCCGCCGGACCGAACATCACGACCTTGCCGCCCACCGACGGATCCGTGGAAGGCTGGGTCACGACAGTGCCGACCAGCGTCATGATGTATTCGGAAAAGGATTGGTCGAAGGCGCCGAACTTGGCCGATTTCTTCAACGCCTCCCACGTGTAGTTATGGGGTTCACCGACAAGCTGATCCTTCATGTTGGCGTCGGTGTTGCCAGCAATCGTAGCATCCCGCTTGTTGCCGTTGTTGCAGCCTTGGCGGGACGCGGCCCAATCCGAGAAAACGCCCTGGCTGTTGCCGACCGCTTCGCAGATCGTCGAACGGGTGGAGTCCATTTGCGGCCAGATTCCGCCGACCAGCGCTTGCGCGGTTTCGCAGCTCGAGATGTTCATCTGGTTGAGGAGCTGTGCCTTCTGGCTGAACTCATCCATCACCTTCCCGATTTCCGGCGACACGGAATCGATGGCGAGCTTGAAGGCGAAACCGAGCGCATTGTTCGCCGTCGCCTTCAACATGGCGACGATCTCGGAGGCGTTGATGAAGGAAAAGCTGCCGCTGAAGAGGTCAATACCGCCGCAGCCGGCGCGTGCGCTCGGCAGCTGCAGATTGAACGGCGAAACGCTCTTCTGGGGGAAGCGGGTCCAGACATTTCCGAGCGAATAATAGCCTGCCGACTGGCCCTGGAAGGCCGTTGGCCCAGTCACATTCGCGGCACCGCCAGCGTCGTTGAAGAAGCCGTTCATCTCCGAGGCGACGTCGGCCCGGGCCACACCGATCAAGGCGAAATGGGACGCAGCAACCATCGCCAGACACGCCGCTATCTTCCTGTGGAGAGGGGACCGCCGCCCAAGCTCTGGTGTCTGTTCCATCAATAATCGCTCCCCACCTTCGTGTTAGTCAGCATAAAGATGCGGTCCATGATCTCGTCGGCACTGAGCACGCCGTAGCCGACCGGAATCGTCCGCTTCGTCTGCGTGTCAAACAGGACAAGCGCTGGCGTCTCATTGCCGGGCACGCCCATGCGGGCTCGTTGGCCAGAATCGACCACATAGTTGGGAAATTCCCGGTTCGGGCCGCCGTCCATCGAGACGGCCATCACCGTCATCCTGTGGCTGTCGGTGACCGAGCGGAGGATCGGCGCAAACACCTCGCAGGCGCCGCAGCTCTGCGCGTAGAAATAGAACAAGCCATATCGCTGCCCAAGGTTAGTCAAGACCTCATCCCGGTCCGCCTTGCGGTTGTCGAGCCAGAGGCGCTTGCCGACCGTCGAGACAGGTCGTTGAAGCGTGTAGTCGAGATCGGGGTTCTGCCAGAGCGCCCGCTGCCAGGTATCGGAGAAGGTGGACGCGCGATCGAGCTGCTCACGTTGAAAGCGAACATAGGCAATGACGTTGGCCTCGCTCGGCTCGAGGATCGCACGCGCCTTCAATTCGTCGAGCTGCCTGCCGATCGCCGCGATCCGATCGGCCGCGCTCACCTGCGGCTCGGCCGCGGCGCTGAGCGGGGTCTCGGTCGGCTTCGGCTTCGCGCAATAGAACCACTGGCCGAGCCGACGCTCTCCACAATAGAAATCATCGGGCATGTCCTGCTCAATCGCATCGCGAGCGGCGGTAGTTTCTTGGGCTCGGAGCGGAACCGCCGTGCCGACCGGCGGCAGGCCCAGCAGGAGCATCGAAAGCCTAGCGAATCTTGGCATCGCTGGACGTCCTTTCGTTGGATACAGCGGATTGCGTGGAAGGATGCTGTGGGTGCGCAGCTTGGCCGTCCCAGAGCGCAAGGTGGATGCAGCAATCGACATCACTGGGGACGGCAGCGGCTCCACAGCCGCGTGATGTGGCCGGCTTCGCGGGCGGCAAAGCTGACAGAAGTGCGATCAGCGCCGGCAGCTGAACGAACGTCAAAACCATGATCCGATTCCCTTTTTGCGAGCCTCTGCACGATCCACATTGGCGAAGCGCCTTTCAGCAGCATCCGCCTGGTCGACCATCCCGATCACTCCATTGAGCAACACACCGGCGGCGCGGCGGCCTTTCTCCGTCGGCATCAACCGCTCTCCGACCACCGCCAGCCATCCGCTATCGATCATGTTCGAAAGTGCCCGATCGATGTCTTCGACCGCGATCTTGCAGTCGATCCAGCCGGCTAGGAACTCCGACAAGAAGTCAGCGCGCGCGGGCGTCTTGGCGCGATCGGTGCCAACGAAAATCGCCAGCTCGAAGATTGACATGTCCCACTCGTGCCGGGCGCCTGACGCGGCCGGCCGACGGTCATTTGCCGTGAAGATCATAATAGTCCTGAATCTTGTCCTGAATTTCGGACATGGTCTGGACCTCATCGGGCAGCTTCGCTGCATCCATGAAGTCGGAATAAACATCGGTGAAATCCATTACCGACAGGTCGAGCCTCGCGAACTCGTCGACGGTGAAGCCCTGACACTGCTCCTTTTTCGCGCTACCCCAAGGCTTGCCGAGCTGTGGGCGGCCCTGCTCTTGCAGGACGCGCGAAAGCTTGCTCTCGAAACAGCAATAGGCGGTTCGCTTGGTCGAACAGATCCCGAGGAAGCTCGACGAGCAATAGCTGCCGAGATTATGGCAAAGGCCCATCCGATCTTTGATGTCGAGCTTCATCTCGTCCTGGCTACATGCGAACAGGACAAGGAACGGCGTGGCGAAAGCGGCGATCGCGGCCGGCCCGCCGGCGAGCGCGGCTGCACCAGCACCGAGCGGCACGAGACCGGACACCTTTCCCGCGCAACAATTGATTAAGCCGAATACGGGTTTGTGGCAGGTCTCGCGTGTGCCGGTGAAAACCTTGAAATCGGCTTCGTTGAACTCCTTGCCGGCTTGATCGAGTGCATGAAGGCCGACGAGCGCGTCCCTGAACTCGGTCGACGCCTCGCGGACGATCGGCTCGCAATCGCCGTTGATGCAGTAGACGTCGTCCCCGCATATATACTGCTTGTCGCCCCCGACCGTGCTCGATGGGGTCGGGCAGCGATACACTTTCTCCGCGACCTTGCAGGCCCCACTCTGCGGATCATCAAGGCAATCTTCACGAAGGAACGTGCAGGACCGATTGCTCTCCAGATCGCCGCAATCGTTGCCCGCCGACATGACATTGCAAGTGAAGTTGCGCTTCCACGCCCAGCACGATTGCGTGACAGGTACGCCGTCGATCATCCGGGTCTCCGGGCCTTCGGTGCAGACTTCCCCGGCGGCATCGGCCGTGCACATCGTATCGCCGGCCATGGCTCCGCAACCATCGACCCTTTTGGTGGTCACCTGGGTTTCGGTCGTCTTGGCGTGCCAGCCTTGGCCCGTGATCGGGCTTGGAAGAAGGGAGAGATCGGTCAGGTTCTCAGAGCAGACATACTCGGTGGCGTTATAATCGTCGCAGAATTTGTTCGTCGAAACGCCGTAAATCCTGTGAGCCTGACAAGCCTGCATCACGATGCCCGTCGGCCGGCAGACACCAGAAGCCAGGTGCGGCGCCATCGCATCATATCGCGCAAAGGGGGTGCCGTACGCTCCATTAGGCACGACAAAGAACTTGTACGCGTCGACTGTCGTGGTCTCGGGCACCATCGTGATCGAGCACGATCGGGACTCCTGCTCGATCTTAGTTCCTTGGTTGCATGTGGCCTCGTAGTATCCGCTCGTTCCTGAGCCCGGCGGAAGCGGCGTGCAGCTTCCGCTGGTGCTGCTATACGCCTCGCCTGCGAGATAGGCCGACGGGTCGCTTTCGACGGTCGTTGCGCGGTTCGTCGTCGCCAGGATCTCGGCGTTGCTGAATGTCGCGCGGGTGTGATCGGCGTCCGTTGTGACCCGGTAGCTTTGGTCTGATGACTTCAGCGCCTGGGCGTCTGCGACGAGCTTGTCAGGGTCGTCATAATAGGTCGTCTGTGGCTGGCTGGTGCCTGTGTAGCCAGGAACGGCCGCAGCCTGCGCGTCGCTCGAAGGAACCAGCGAGGAGTCGTTCCTCTTCTCCTGGGCCATCGCCCTGCCCTCAGCACGGGCTTGGTCGACCGTCATCTCCTGCGCGGCGACGGGCTCAGTCGTGAGCAGCAGCGCGCACAATCCTCCCAAGAGGCGCCGCGCGATCATTGCCGATCGCGCTTCATGTTCGAGAGCGCCACCGCGGCCACACGCGCGCCGGGGCCACTTCCCTCGGCGAAGGTCGAAAGAGCATATTCAACCGTCACGTTGCCGATCATGCGGTCATAAGGCGGCACCTTGGTCTGACAGGAGAAGCCGGCGCATAGGTCGAAGTCGGACGAGACCGTGATGTAGGTTGGGACGGCTTGAACATCGAACGCGCGGAAGAGTCGGGGATCGATGCCAATACTGGCGAACTGCCCCTTGTCGACAACCTTGCCGAGCCGCGTCACGAACTCCTTCGCCGAATTGTTCGGAAAGCCCCTGAACACGACCACGCCGCCTGCGCTTGAGGTGTCGCGCACGAGCTGTTTCAGCGTCGCGTCGGGCATCGACAGGCTTGCGAAGACGATGAACTGTGGCGCTTCCCCACCCTTTGCGCTCGCATTCTGGGACGCGCCCTTCACGATCTCGTCGAAATCGACCGGTCCTGCCGGACCCTTTGGAAGATCGATCGTCGCAACCTTGCGCATATTTTCGGTGCCGCCCTCGCGAACCTGAGCGGCTTCTTCCCGGAACTGGTCGCCCCTGTCCTTGACCTGGTCGACGAAGGCTTGCGCTTCTGCGGCGAGATCGGTCGAACGCTTCTTGATCGCCTGGACGTCCACGCCGTCGACGGTCTGCGCGAGCAGCGCCGACACGCCAGCGGCACCAAGGACTGCGAGGATGCCGATGGTGAGATAGCGCATCGTCAGACCCCCTAGAGCACGCAGCAATTGCGCTTGCGCCAGACGAGGTAGCCCATGTCCTCGCCGCCGGCGGGATAGGCACGTCCAGCGTCGGGCGGCATGGTGGAAGCACCGATAGCGGAGCAGGCGAAGCGCCCGCTCACGGTCGGGATCGGGTTGACCATCTGGAAGCGATATTGCTGCTTGCGCATGATCGGCATCAGATACTTCTTGCAGAGCCCGGCCGATCCCATCGTCCCCCAGGCAAGCGCCTCACGGTGCATCTTGAAAGCGAACCGCGAGAGCGCGAGCCGCGAGGACTGGACGTGCCCGATCGAGGACGGGATGTTCCCGTTGAGCGGATACATCGAGCCCTGACAGCCGGCGCACCAGAACAGCGGATCGAGTGGCAGATGGACGGTGCCGGCGATGCAATCGCCGGCGCAGGCAGCCTGCGCGATGGGATTGGCGAAGACGATCGCCTCGGGATTGATGAGCGCTGCCAGCGAGTCATCCTGCCAGAGCGGGTCGACTTCGGTCATGTAGGCGATATCGAACGACGCCTGCTCGAAACAGGCGAAGTCGGTCAGGATCTCCATCCAGTAGAGAAGCGGATAGACATACCAGTGGACGTGCCATTTTGCCGTACTTTGAGAGCGGCCGCCGACCATGGACGGCCCGGTCAGATAGCCCTGACCGATATCGAATCCGGGCGCGATCCGGATGCCGCCAAGGTTGGGGAAACACCACGGCTTCATCGTCACATCCGCGAGGCGCGCCGGCTCCCAGAACCCGACCGATATGCCGATGCGAGGGAGCGGGTCGGCGCAGGCGCAGATCGGCGACGCGGGATTGCTGGGATCGGGACGGCTGCTCGGCCAAATCCTCAAGGCGCCGACGGACAGCGGGAAGAGGCAGGACCAGCAGACATCGGTGATCGGATTGACGAACTTGCCACTGCAGGTCGGCCCGGCCGCGGTTGCCGGGGGCGCCAGAGCGATCATCGCAAGCAAGAACGCGAAGAGGCCGAACAGGCGGCGAGGCAGCCCGGTCATTCGCCGCCTCCCACGCTTTCAAGGAAAGCTCGGTCGGCGCGCTGCTTTCGGAGCAGGTAAAGACAGGTGTGTGCGGCGGTCGCGAACAGGATCAGGGCGGCGCCGATTGGCGCCACGCGGCCAATCGCGTGGCGGAGCGGCGAGAAGAGACCAACGACGAGCGCGCTAGTGAGGCATAGCGCCTGCCAGGTGAACCGCATGCGACGAAGCACCGGGGTCTCCGGTGCAGCCATCGGCGTTCGAAGAAGATCGAGCCAAAGCGGCATCAGCCGGCCCTCCCCTTCTTTAGCACCTGCTCGGACACTCGCATCACGCGACCGTTCTGCTGCACGACCGCGGGCGTGTGTTCGATGCCGAAACGTGAGGTGAGCTTGCCCTCCTGGTCGAAGTAGAAGCGGCGTTTCCGGTTCGTCATCTCCTCGATTGGCGAGCCGCTGACGAAAATGATCTTGGCATTGAGATCGGTGTACCGGCTCGTGGCCCAGGCGATCTGATTTGCATCGTCGCCATCGACGAACACGAGCGCCTGTTTGATCGCGACGAAGTCGAGCGGATTGATGCGCTGTCCGGCGCGGCCGATGAGGTTGCCCTTCTGGTCACGAATATCGTGCTCGAGCTGGACAGTCGGGTCATAGGTCCAGTCTCTGGTCTCGGTCGCAGGTGAAAGACCCGCAACGGGAGTGGGTCGCCGAACCTTCGCTTCGACGCGCTTGGCGAACATCTCGTTGGTGCGCGCGAGTTCGCCGGTCGCCTCAGCGCGTTTCAACCGCGCTTCGATCGTCGAAAGCAGATCCGGCTCGATGACCGGGAAGGCCTGGCCAGTCTGCCCATAGTCACGCGCCTCGATGCGCGCAGGGCTCATGGCAAAGGCGGCTATACCGAGGAGCACGGCCGCTCCACCAACGCCGAGCAGCCGCTTCACAGCACGGGCTCCCCGACACCGACAATCTGGCGGCCGCAGACGAAACCGATTTCGGCGTAACGGCTGTCGAACCCATCGCGGTGGGGAGACCCGGCATAATAGCAACCCGAGGGGATCGCGCCCTCCGCGCCCGGCGTCAGTGGCTCGCCAAAGCGCGTGAGCGGTTTCATCTGCCCGATGGGCTTGCCGTTGATCGTCACGACCATTCCGCGGTGCGCGACCACATCGCCCGGCATGCCATAGACGATCTTGCCGAACATCTGAGGTTTCGTCCCAAAATGGCGGCGCAGAAGCGCGCTCTGCGGCGGATCGAAGAACACGTAGTCGCCGCGCGCCGGCGGTTGGTGCCGGCGGATGAGGAAAGCCCAATTGGGGAGGGAATCGCTCGCGTTGATGAGGAAGACGTGGCCGTCGCGCCATGAGCTCATCGCACTAACTAGCCCCGTTCCGACGAGCGCAACGACCAGCATCGCCCACAGGCGCTTGCGCGGCCGCCAGCGTGGGGCGGAGAGCTCACTGACCGCCGTTGCCATCGGGGCCTCCAAAGGTTGAGACCGACGGTCCGGACACCTGCCCAGGCGCCGGCTGCGGCAACGGTTGCGCGAACGAACCGCTGGCGGACGGATCCTGCGGAGAGATCGCCTGCGCACCAGCCATAGGGTCGATCTGTCCCGACGGTGCCAAGGGCGGTTGCCGCGCGGCGATGAGAGCAGCCTGAGCGGCCGACAGCTCCTGCATGCGCTGCAGCTGCTCGACGGAAACGCGTTTCGGCTCCGGAACCCCGGACGCGAACACCGCCTTCTTCAGGCTCTCCGTGATGTCCGGCACATTCTTGGTGAGGACCGCCTCGCCGACCAGCACGACTTGCCCGCCCTCGCTCCGGCGTTGCAGCTCCTTGTCGAGCGAAGACATGAAAGCCCTCATCTCGGCCTGGACCCGATCGGGCGGTGAGCCCGAAAATCGCTGGGCCTCGACATAATCGCCCACCAGCGCCGACAGCCTGGCCGAGACGATGTGATCCTGCTTCGGCGCCGTGAGAGCGCGCGTGACCCACATCCCCCAGATCAACAGCGCCAACATGACCAGGCCGATGATGATCTGCTGTCGCGTGAAGCCTCCAAAGCCAACCCGGCGCTTTGGAAGCGCGGCTTGGGACGCGGGAGGTGCGGGCGGGAGGTCGAGTTCGGGTTGATCAGCCATGATCGCGGGTCCCTTCCTGCGTGCGGTCGGGCAGGATGCGATCCCGGCGGAAGGTGATGATGGCCGCCGAGAGGATCATGTGCGCGATCGCGAAAATGTTGAGAAATGCGCCGGTCCGGGCCTGATCGGCGGCGACATAGCGCGTGGTGAAATTGTTGAGCTGGTGGATGAAGCCGTCGAAGGAGAAGCCCCCGATCGCGAGGAAGAACAGGAAGAACAGCCCCCAGGTGATCAGCAACGTGCTACCTAAGAATCCAAACCCATGGAGCGTGAAGTAGAGGACGGACCGCCACTCGGCCGCCGTCAACCTGCCCTTGCGCGTAATGGAGGTCGTCACATCGTCAGCGTCCGTCGCCATGATCCTACTCCGCGGCGATCGCGATCTCGTCCGCCTCGACGAGATTGCTCACCCATTTTTCGGGATTGTCGGGAAAGGCGATCCGCTCGATCGCTTCGTCCATGCTCATGCCCTCTGCGATCAGCGCGTCGATCGCAGCGAATGTCCTCGGGCTCGAGGAGAAGAGCGTGGCCGAATAGGGATCGAGCACGAGGCGGCCGACAGCGAGCGTATCGGGCCCTTTGATCATGATGTCCGAATATTCGAAGCCATTGCGCTTCAGCGACCGCAGCAAGGCGTCGGTGTAATCGTCCATCTCGAAGCGATCGTGCTTCTTGAAATCCGCGATCGTCTCCGGCTTTTGCTGGAGGATGACGAACCAGTCCGAGTTCTCGAGCGCGGCGATCGAGCCGGCCGACTTGTAGTAATCATTGAGTGACTGGGTCGCGGTGACCAGCGACGCGCCGTATTTCCGGCAAGTGCGAGCATAGGTCTCGATGAAGTCGGCCATCGCGCCGCCACGGAGCATCTGCCACGCCTCGTCGAGCAGAAGCGCCTTGGGGATCGAGCGATCAAGTTTGCGCATCATCTGCTGCGACATGAACATGATCGCGGTCAGCACGACGCTGCGCAGTTCCTCGCGCGCCGACAGGTCAGACAGTTCGAAGACGGTGAGCTGCGCTTGCAGCTCGAACGAGACTTCACCCTGAAAAAAGCGCCCGTACGTGCCTCCCGACGAGAAGGGCCGCATCGCGATCCCGAGATTGGATGCCAGCACGTTGCCGGTCGCCTCCAGGGCTGCGATCACCAGATCGATCGAGCCCTTGCTGCCATGCTCCTCCCAGACTTGGTTGACCGCACCGTCGATCAGGCCTCGCTCGGTGTCATCGAGCACGTTGATGTGGCGCGACATCTGATTGATGATCGCTTTGAGCATCGCCATGCAGTCGAGGAGATAGTCTTCGTCCTCAGCAGCCTGAGCCTGGTCGATCATCGAGAAGGGATTGAGGCAGAAGCCCGAGCTCATTGTGAATTCGACGAAGGCGCCGCCCTGCAGCTTTGCCGAGTGCTCGAACGAGCGGCCGTCGTCGATCACGACCACCTTCGCACCGGCGCCGCAGAGCGAGCCGCACAGCTCCTGGAGCGCGACCGACTTGCCTGAACCCGACTTGCCGAAGACCGCGACATTGTGGTTGCCGGCGGCATTCTCGAACGGGCTCCAGAAGAAGGGCTGGCCACGCCGGCCGATCAACAGCAAATGGGGTATCTGGCCGCCCAGATATTCGCCCTGAATCGGTGCCAGATTGGCCGCCGTCGTGGTGAGCAGCGTTCGCATCCGCTTCATGCGCTCGAGGTCCTTCGACAGGCCGTTGGCCATCGTCATCGGCATCGCGCAGAGCAGCCCCATGACCTGCAGGTAGCGGTCGTCGAGCAGGTCCCAGCCTGCAGCCCGATATACCGACTTGAGCACGCGCTCGTTGCTGTCACCCCTGCCCTTGGGCGAAAAGGCGGTGACGCTAAAAAATACCCGGACGAGCTTGCGACCCTGCCGGATCTCCTCGTTGACGTAGCGCCACTCCTGAGATTGGTCGCGCAACTGTGGCAGGAATCTCGACGACTTTGAATCGGCGAGGCTCGTCGTCCGCATGAACTTGTAGCTCGCCTTGTTGGTCGAGGCCTGGGCGTCGGGGAAATCGATGCAAAGGTTCGTCGCGACCGGACACGGCATGCGGAGCTTGTCGGTGAACATGTCACCGATCAGACGCGCCACGTCCCACGGCGCCCAGCGCGTCGGCAGATTGCGGACAGAAAACGACCGGACATCGAACACGTCGGGATAGATTTCGCCGATCTCCGGCGCGCCCTTGACCGTCTTTCCGGTCGGCCGGAAGCGCTCGGTCCGTAGCAACATCCGGTCCGGCTCGACCTGCAACTCGATGTCGCGGCGGATCGCCTGGTCCGCGATCGGATCGAGCGGATTGTAGCTGACGGCGTCATCGCCGGCGGCGGTGGTCGGCGACGTGATGTCGTCGATCCATCCGATCAGTGCCACCGGGTCCATCGTGCGCGCCGCGACGTTGATCGACGCAAGCGAAGAGATGATCCCTTCCATCACCGAGACGATCTGCTCGACAGACACGCTCGACGATTCTGGGGTCGAGTAAGAAATTGCGACACGGTGGTTGCGGAGGCAGAATGGCGCGTCGGCCGATAACGAGTCCCAGACACCGTCCGTCAGAAAATCGACGCGGTGCTTGGCCATCCGTTCGTAGACGCCGCGGGCCGAATAGCGCGGCAGATACCATTTCGAGAGCCGCTCGCCGATGCGCGGTGACATCCACTGGTGGAACTGCAAACATCCCGGTGCTGGAATGCCCTCGGATAGGAACTGTGCCAGGATTTCGCCGGTGCGCTCGTCGGCTCCAACCAGTGGCGCCGCCTCGATCACAAATCCGCGCGACGCGCTGTTGTAGAAGATACCCGTCTTCGGATCGTAGCTGCGATAGGGCAGCCAATGCGCGAGCATCGGGACCGCGAGATCCGGCTGCTGCGCGTCGGGACGCTTGCTGTCACCGAACACGCCGGCGAGGAGATCGTCGAAAAAGCGCCGCGCCATCTCAATTCTCCTGCGGCACGGACGCGGGGAATCCTGCGGCTCGGACGACTGGCTTGGCGTCTGGCTTGGCTGCCGGCAGCGTTCCTGCGCCGACCGCGCTTCGTGCCCCGTCTTGAGCCTCGGTTGCCTGCGCTTGATATTGTGGACTCGCTTTCACCCGCGCGATCGCTTCGGCACCGATGGTCGTTTTGGGCGCCATCGCCACACCGGACGGAGTGGCAATTGTCGTTTTCGACAAGGCTGGCGCTGCGCCTGGGTTACCCGTTGGGCCAGCGGCCTCCCGCGCTGGTGTGGGTGCCTTCGCCGGCTGCAACCGGCCCCTTCCCGCGGTCGGTACGGGGCCCGGGGCGTTGCGGCCCGCCTTGGGGGCTAGACGAGCCGCAACGTCGGACTTGATCGCTGCGACCGGATCGGCACTGCGCGCCCGCGCGGCGGCCACCGCCGCAGGATCAGGAAGGTCTGGATCGATCGCCGCGACATCGACGATCGCAGGGTCGGCGCGATCGACGGCGTCTGCGAGCGATTCCGGCATCGCGCTCATCGAGGACGCATTGCGATCAGGAATAAGCGTTGCAGATGCCAGCGACTGTTGCTGCCATTCACCGCTCTGCACGACCGCGTGGACCGCGCTCGTCTCGTGCAAGCGCCCGCGTTCATCGATATAGGGCTGGAAGACAATCCGAAGCACCCGCTCCTGGGTACGCCGAGCATCGCGGGGCACGACGGGCACGATCTTCCGGGTCGCAGCCGTCCGCGACGCCCGCGCCTTCGGGCGGGTTTCCATATAAGGTCCGGCGGGCGTTGCGTCCCCGCCTGCACTCTCACCTGCGATCATCGCCAGCGCGCGGTCGTCGATCGATGAAGAGGGCGCGCAGATGCCATCGGGCGCAGCGCAAGAGAAGCTGCCCCGCACATTGCTGCCGAACGTCGCGCAGCCACTGAGCAGAGCCAGCGCTGCCAGAGCGGCCGATCCGAGTAGGAGCGGTGATCGGTGGGATCGACCCAGCCGCCGGCTCACGACTTCGCTCCCCTGAGCCAGGCCTCGAGGAACTCCTTCGGCCGATAGCCTTCGAGGATTGCACCGTCGCTGCGGACGATGATAGGCGTTGCGTTCAGGCCGTGCTTCTGGGCAAACTTCTCATTGGCATCGAGGCCCTTGGTGTCGCAGGCCGCGGGCGCTTTGAACGGCTCTCCCGCGTAAGCGGCATAAAGCGCCTGTTCCTGGTTCTTGGAGCAGTAGACGCGATCGGCAATGTCTCGGCTGCCGAGGACCGAGATCGGTCGCTCCACGACCTTCACGTCCATACCGCGCAAGACGTTGGTGAGCGCGCGGCAATAGCCGCAGCGGAAATCCGTGAAGATGGTGACGCTTTGTTTGGCCGTCTTATTACCCCAGACGATCGCGCCCTCGTTCGGCAAGCCGGTCAGGTTAAGCATGGCAGGGCGCGTGGGGACCGTAGTCCGCCCGGCACTGGCTGAAGCGCTCGTAACTTCCCCCCCGCCCTCCTCGCCGCCGGCAGCTGCCGCGGCATTTGCTTTCGCAGCCCCGCCGACCAACATGTCGGGGTTGATCTCGAGTAGCCGGGCCGCCGTCAGATCCTGGCGCGTCTCCATGTCGTAGACGCGGCCGATGATAAGATAACGAGCACCGTGATTGACGTAGAAGAGGTTCGCGCCCGCGGTGACCTCGCAGAGCCCTTCGATTTTCTCGCAATTGACCTTGGAGACTTCCGTCTTCGGCAGACGCGCCTTCAGGAGACCCGTAACCTTTGCTTCGTCTGGACCCGCCACATCGGCGGCCAGTGCGATGCTAGCCACGCCGATCGCGCCGATCGCCGCCAGGACGGGAGCCCGCCGTGTGAAAAGGCGCAGCTTACGCAGTCGATCAATTGCGGACATACACACCCTCCAGGAAGACGATTTCGACATCGATGCCGGTCGGCATCTCGATCACAGGCTGATATTGCTCGGCGCGCTCGATCAGATATTTCGAGACGTCCTTGCCGGACTCCGCGGCACCGCCGCCGAGCGCGCGCAGGCCGACGCTGCCGAAATTGGGCGTGCGGTTGATGCTGCCCTCGCCATCGCGGGCGATGGTCGCCAAGGGCTGGTTGAAGGCGGTGTTGAGCGCGTTGCCGCCGCCACTGACCAGACCGGCCAGGAAGGCCTGCATCGCGAGAGATCCTTCGCGGCTGACGACGCGGCCGCGGACTCCGGTCTTGCCGCCGAAGGCAATGAAACCTTTGACCTCAGACACCGCGTAGCGACCGCCAGGTTGCGGGCAGGTCATCTTCTGAAGCTTTACGTAGACCTTCTCACTCGACAGATCGCCGCGCGCCGCGCCGTTGATGAGGCAGCCTTCGATCTTGGTCGTGAGCAGCTTGCCATTCTGGTAGACCGAGCGCGCAGGCCCTGTGACGCGGAGAACTACGGGCAACGGATCAGTCTGGCTGTTGACCCCGGCGCTCGCGTCGACGCCGACGATGACCTTGGCGCTCGCGAAGCTGTTCGGCGGCAGATAGTTGATACTATCGCTGTAAGTCGTGGTTCCCTTCGCGACGCGCGTGGCCGTGCCGGTGTCGGCCGTCTGAAAGCTGACCATCTTGACCTCAGCGCCGCTGCCGATGGGCATCGGCCGTCCGGCGGGGCTGGCATCGGGGCGTTGGTAATTCTGGACGCCGTTCGGACCATACATCCCAGAGGGCCCGGGTGCCGGCGGGAGAGCCGTAGTCTTGGAGGCGACCTGCCGCCTCAGTTGGTCATTCTCCGCCTGGTAAGCTGAAAGCACCCGCGCGCCATCGGCGCGCATCGCCTGATTCTCGCCTTTCAGCTGTTCGAGTTGCTGGGCGAGCTGGTCGACCCGTTGCTGCTGCCCGTTGACCGATTTCAGCTGGTTTTCGACCGACTGCATCTGATTTTCCGAGAGCGCCATCCACTCCTGCTGGTTGAGGTTCTTGTTGACCATGTCTTTGGTCGAGACTTCGACCTTGGCGGGATCGCTATCGGTGGAAGCAGATTTTCCGCCGTCGTCGCCGAAGATCCAAAACGAGGAGGCGATGAGCCCGGCGCCAGCGACGCCCGCAAGCAACAGCCGCTGCTTTTTGCGGACGCTCTCGTTCGCGGTCAGATCGCTAGAGACCGGAGAGACGCCCTCCTCCTCTGGTCCTCCATCGAGAGGCGCGCGCTTGCGCCGGAAGATATCGGCCAAAGCCATGTCACTGCCTCCCGTTTTGCGAGACGAGGTAGGCCGTCGTGACCTTCCCTGGATCGAGCTTCGGCTCTGCGATCGACACTGCCAGCGCGCTCGATGGCGCGACCGTCGCTTCGGTCAGCGTCACCGGCGCCGGGCCCTTGTTCTCGATGCGAAGCACGCGGCCGGTGAGATCGGTGCCGCGATATTCGGCGATCATCTGGACTTTAAGCGTGCCGACATAGACCGGCCGAAGCGCCCGTTGGCGCATCTCATAGCCATCGACGACGCTGTTCGAGTACATGGCCTGAACGAGCTCGACGGCCGTTTCCTGCGGATTTGCCGCTGCTAACTGCGGTGTCGCATCGCCCGCCTTGTCCTTCGCGATGGTCGGGTTCGAGATGAATACCTGGACCGCCTGTTCGCCCGCGATGCGGCAGACGAACTTGTAGACATAACCCCGCTTGCTGGTCGCGAAAAAGGAAAGGGCCTGACGGCCGAACCCTTCCGGCACCGACAGATAGATGTCGCCGCGGACCGGCTCGTTCACGACCGAAAAGTCGTCGGCGGGATTGCCCGTCGAGATTTTCGAGACCGAGGCGAATTCATCCTCGACGAGGCTGATCCTGGTGAGGTCTTTTGCCGAGGCGGCGCAGTCGACCTGGCTGCCGTCGGACGCCATTACCGTTTGGTCTGCCCATGCCGGCCCCGCGATGAGGAAGAATGATAACGCGACCAGTGACGCGCCAATGATACGGCTCAGATAGCAGTAATAGCGGGAGAGGAAGACGGCACCGGTCGCGGCGCTGCCAATGGCGTAGACCGACATCACTGATCCTTTTCCTTGCCGGTCGTCACCATTCCAAAGCCGACAAGCTTCAGGGACAGTCCGGAATATTGCCAATCGAAGCGGAAGGTCCGGCGCTCGCTCGAAACGACCTTGTTCCCGACGATCGTGTGCAGATCCCCAGTGACCGTGGACCACAGGTTCTTCGGATCGATTTCCATCGTCTGGATCGTGAAGAACTGCGCGATCGAGGAGCCGCGCTGCTCGTTGACGATCTTCATGAGGTCGCCGCGGATCTTCCCCTGCGCGCTCGGCGCCGTGATCTCGAGGACCGACTTCATCCAATATTCAAGGTTGGCAGGGCTTCGGTCCAGGGTCAGCACCGCTGTGTCGCGGGTTATCAGTTCGAGATACTCGCGAGAGACCCCTGAGCTGCTGACGGCCAAGGGCCGCGCCAGGACAGGCTGCAGCACGATCTCGCGGTCGCGGGTCGCGGTGACCAGCAACAGGATCCCGGCGAGGACTCCCAGGACCACCGACACAATCACGAGGAGATTGCGCTGCCGCAGGACCCGTTGGCTTTGAGCGTGAGTGTGGGAGATCTCCATCTTACCCGGCCATCAATCGGAGATAGGAGGGTGGTGTGGCCCTCATGCCGGTGAAGCCGGCAGGAAGATGCCAATAGGCCAGATGGAGGAGCCAAGACGTCGCCCGCCCTGCCTTAGCCTTCTTCAGTCCCCACCAACCCGCACCCGAAAGAACGACGCCAATGAGAATGTGCTGAGACAGGATTCCCCAGACGAACGGAATAACCATCGCCAGGAATTCATCTAGCGTCCACAGCCCGATTAGCTCAGGGTCGTCTAGATGAGACGGTATGACGTACTTGTCCGCGGCCATTGCACCACCCTCTCCAAAAGCCGGCCGGATCTGCTATTCCGACCGACTGTCGGACCCTTCAGATCGTTGCCGTGACGGTGGAGGTGACGATCGGAATGCCGGTACCCGCGCCGACGCCGACGCCGACCGGGATGGCGATCTGGCCCATCGAGAAACGCCCCGAAGCGAGCGCTACGATGCCGCCGGCGAGCGAGAGGACGGTGATGATCTTGCCGCCCGAGCCCTCGAGGAAGTCGGTGAACTTCGTCAGGGCGGTGTCGAACGTCGTATCGGCGCCGGCGAATGCCGGACCGGCGAACAGGAACAGAGCGAGCGCGAGTGCGATGAGGGCGAAGACCGCCAGCTCCGCACGACCGCTGTACTTGAGGACAGACTGCATGAGAGTTTCCCTTCAATTCGAACGCGACGGAACCGCGCCCGATTGAAAGGTGAGGCCAATCAAATCCGGGCGGCAACGATGCCCTCGGACCGAGGCGGGGATTCCGGGAGGAATGATGGTTGAGCCTGCGACTCCGAGACGCGCCGACCCCGCAACGGGACGGCGCGTCCCAGATCCCGGGACGTCCTGTCCAGCTTTCCAGGAAGCCATGTCCCGATGCAGGGACGGCCGAACGGACGATCATTTGGTGTCCACTTCACCGAGTCGCTGTTTGGACTCGATGCTGCGCGCGTTTCTGCGTATCATTCACGGTGGGGGCGCTGGACGGGTTCGCGTTAGCGCGGGGATCGAACGTCATGGGTGAGAACATGAGTGCGGACAACCGCAACTACGTTCTGGATATTTCCATCGATCTCTTCCGTTTGACGACTGAGAGCCTGCGCCTTCATTCGAACGAGACACGCCAGTACCAGACGCTGGCGAACCTCGTGAACTGTCGCGCTGAAACGAAAAATTGCGGGGAGGAACACAGGCCCGACACGCTGCGAAAGCACTTTCATGCCATACCGACCGATGGGGATATTCACATCAGCCTCGACATCCTGAAGACCAGCGCCGAGAGTCTGGATCAAACGCGCGAGCATCTCTGCCGGAAGCTCGGATCAGACATGACGGTCGGCGACGCATTGTCAGTCTTGCTCTTCGACTATGTCGCCGAGAGAAAGGCCGCTGAAGTGCTCGATCGCATGGGTCTTGGCGAATTCAACCAGAATGGAGACGATAAGCATTCCGGCCAATCCCGAGAAGGAAATGTTTTACCTTTCAAATAGTTAATTTATAGAAACCACAATTTCTCACGTCCACCACGCCTTGCTAATGCTGGGGTGCTATGATTTGCTCACTTGATCCCAAGCACTTGGATCGGGGGGGCAGTGTGAAGTCGTCACTTGCCACGGACGCGGTTTCCGACAGTTCTGATCGTCTCGAGGATAAGGAGCCGCGCGACTATGTCATGATGATCCGGAAGGCGATGGCTGAGCGAGGCCTGCATATCCGTGAGCTCTCGTTAAGGGCGGGCATCAGCAAAAGCAGGCTTGGATTGCTGTTGCATAGCGATCCCAGAAAGCGGCCGAACATTTCCCTGGTGGAATTTCAAAAGATCCTTGCGGCGATGGGCATCAGTATCATCCAAGCGATTATCAGCGTCGAATCGCAAATCGATCCAGATATGCTCTACGACGAACGCTTTACGACGCTCCTCCTGATGCTGTCTGAACTCTTCAGTGGCTTGCCTTCCAGGCTTATCCAGGCTCTTGACGAGATCGAGGGCATCGATGGCACCGAAATCCGACGCGAATGGGCGACTCCCCTCAAGGAGGCCGTGGTCGAAAAGCTGGTAAAGGAAGTCACGAGGATTCTGGCCCGCAGGGCGGAGCTGACCGAGACCAGCCGTATCGGACTATAGCGCGCATGGTCTTCAAAAGGTCGAAACTCTGACGGCACGACCAACTGCGGGCATCGGGCGCCTGGATTGTTGCGAGGCGTCCATCCCAAGATTTGCCGCTTCTGGAACGCCGGCCAAACGGCGCCAGTTCAGCAGCACGCTTTCGACATAGGCTTGGGTCTCGGCGATGCGCGGCACGAAGCCGTTGCGCACGCGCCCGGGACCAGCATTGTAGGCGGCCAACGCCAAGTGCACCTGACCGAAGCGGTCGAGTTGCTGCTTCAGATATTTGGCTCCGCCGCGCAGATTCTGCTCGAGATCGTAGCGATCGACACCCAGGCCCTGCGCCGTATCCGGCATCAGCTGCGTCAATCCAAATGCGTTCTTCGAGGAGTAGATGGATGCTTGGTAGCCGCTTTCCCTAATAATCATCGCGTCGAACAGGCCCGTCGGAATCCCATACTCGCATGCGATACTGCTCATCAGCGCATAGTAGCCGAACCGCCGGTTTTCGGCCGCGGTGCTCAGGAAGCCAGCCGGGCGATACGCGCTCACACCACATCCTGGTGCGTATTGCGTCGCAGCGGCAGCAAAGGCCATTCCGCTCCGCATCCACGGAGGAATTGGAATTGCTGGCGGTGCTGGTGCGGCCGTCTGCAGCGATGCAACTCCGACCCGGGCGACGCCCACATGCGCAAAGGGGTCAATTTCGGTATCAGCGGGCACCGCTGACAGGCCAGCGGACGCAAAGCTGTTCCTCATCTCGAATTCGACCCATCCGCGGCTCAGATCATGGACCCTAAAGGGAGCATTGGACTCCGAAATGCCTGTTGACCTCGCCCCGCCGCCTTTCTCTTCACTCGCGAGCGCCTGCTGGCCTTCTGCGACCTCTGTCGGTGGCGGCCGGCCGGCCGACATCACGATGAGCTGCGCCGTTCTTGTCGGCTTCACCGGCTCTGCGGAAGCATAAGAGGCAACCATGCTACCGACCCAAAGCACCACGCATCTCAGTAGAAGTGATCGCATCTCAACCTCCAAAACCGCGATTTTGAAAAGTTGAGATCCGGCGAATGGGGTTGTCAATGCATCCCGGCTCGGCAAGCATCACCGAAACCCGTACCGACAGGCGCGTCCATGTGGTTGATCGATCGCCATAGCGACGGGCTTAGCAAGGCCCGTATCCCCCTCCCCGGCCCGCTTCGGAAAGCGCTAGTCCGGTGGTATGCCGGCGAGGGCTCCCGGCCTGACGAAGAGGCCGGCATCATGCTTGTCCAGCAGGCGCGCATCGGCGAGAAATGGCTCGCATGCGACTGCCTTGGCAGCGATCGCGAGCCCCCGATGCTCACGCCTGCATTCCTTTCAGAGGCCGAAACCTACTATCTGCGCCGGCTTACCGGCTCGAAGCGCGCCGAACACCTTCCAACCTGCCCCTTCTTTCGTGACCAGGCGACCAACCGCATCAGCGAAGTCCGCAATCCCGAAACACCGGTCGACCCGCCCGTCGGCTACTTCGAGGTCCTGCGGCCCGCTCCCGAGAAGCTTGCTCAACGGCCGGACGAGGAGAGCAGTGACGATCGTACCCGGAACGCCTCCATGCCCAGGTTGGCGCGCCTGCTCTGGCGCCTTTTGAACGTCTCCGGCCTCAACTTCTCCGCCCCGATCTCAGAGGAGTCGACGGAACGCTCGATCACGCATGAATTCGAAGCACTGACCGCGGCGGCGGGAAAGGTCGAGATCGCGCCAGGCATCGAACTCGGCCGGGCACTGTGGACACACGCCAAGGCTCTTCACAGCAAGCGCGCATACGCTGGCATCCGCGAGCTCGCCCGAACATGGCCTCGCGGGCATGCACCCCAAGGCTTTCTGACGGTCTTCGCAAAAGGGTTTCGGGGATCGACCATCTTTCCAGCTGGGTCGGATCCGATTTCCGTTGCAAACCGAATTCAGTCACCGTCGGTACGTGGCAATCACATCAAGGGCCCTTTTCTCATCATCGTGGTGATCGGCGAATATCCCGAGGCCCATGGCTATGCGCCTTTGAGAGCCTATGCTCAGCCCGTTTTCTCCGGCAACCGCTTCATCCCCGTCGATTCAGAATTTGAGCGAAGCATGTTGCGGGCGCTTCTTGGTGCGCGCTACGCCTTGGACCGTGAAGGCATCGACATTGCGATCGAGAAGCCGGTATTCGACAGACTAACACCGCTCGGCTCTTGCCGGCCTGATTTCATGCTTGAGGCGCGCTCGCGACGCACAGGCGAAATCCGGACGCTCATCGTTGAGGCGATGGGATTTTCCAACGAGGAATATCTGGCCTCCAAGGCCGCCACCCACCCGAGAATGGCGCAGATCGCCCCCGTCGTCTGTATCACGCCGGAGGATCTGGAAGCCGGACACGTCGGAAGTATTCTGGCCTACGCGCTGTTAGGTTGAAGCGAGGACGGCCGCGGCCTTCAGTTCCAAGTCAGCGTCGCGGCGAATGATCCGACGATGAGCAGCGTCACGGGCGTCGATAACAAGTAGCTCTTCTGCCAACGCCACCAGGTTCTTGGCAGAAAGCGCAGCACATCGCCGGTCGACTTCAGCCCGAGCCAGGCCCGCTCGCGATACAGATCATAGATTGACGTTGCGACAGACAGCATCACGGCCAGGCCGCAACACACACCTGCCGCCGCGTAAAGCGCGAGCCAGTTGGCGATCTCTGCTTGAGACAGAGTTGTCATAAGCAAAACTCCAATCTCCACACGCGTAATGCCTCGACGTTCTCATTCGAGGATCGATTCCGCCGAAGGCGATCGTCGAGACGGCAACATCTCGGCTAGCCTGACCGATGTAACAACCTCATTTTAGCAACGCGCTGGCCACGTCACCATAGCGAAGGGGGTGAACCCGATCTCGCGTTGGGAAGCGACCCAGATCCAACGTCTCGTCGCCGAATATGAGTGCTACCGAAGTCACCGCATAAGCCGTAGGCCGAGAATATGGCAGCAGCCAAATCACGCGCCTTGTGCTGATGCGTCGCCTGATCTCGGCGAGACCGCGCTGCAATGTCCGTCTTGGTGGGTCGTTGGAGCCAATTGCCATGATGGTCATACCATAGTTCTTTGCAGGTTTACGCCATGCCAGAATCTGCTCGGCGGAGGCGCGCTCGACTGCCATGACATCGCAGTGCAAGGCACGACGCGCATTGATCGCTTGCGCCATACCCACACCGATGCTGTCGCCGAGAATGAGGCACTCGAACATTTCTCTATGCCCCAGGGCCAGGCGCCGCGCCGCTCCTATGGGTTCGCTCAAAAGTTGGCACATTTACCCCGACAAAGTGATTCGAGCTGCGCCTCGAGATCAGCCAATTCTGTCTCGGCAATGATATAAAAGTCTTCCTCCGCCGCGAAGAATCGATGGAGATGGTCTTCCTCTCGCGAAGCCATCAGGGCGGGCCTCTCACCGAGTTGTTCGGGCCATCGACTGACGACGAACTCCACGAGAGCGGCGTGCGCCGCCGCATGGTTGTCGTGGATCGTAATGAACTCCGCGCCTTGGTGTATAATCACCAGAACGGTCGCCTCCACAGTCTCGCTCCCTAGCAACCAAAGCCGATCGGCAAAAAGAGGTCTACCGCAATTCCCTGAGGCCTCGCACGGTACGGCGCCTGTCTGATGCTGTGGATCCCGCGCGGTAGATCAGCGTCTCGACAACGGCGACGGCTATCGCAGCGTGCGCGACCGCTCCTCAGGAGCGCCAGCAACGGATCCAAATCCTCCATGTAGCCTCCAGCACATAATTTCTAATACGCAGCCCGAGGAACGATCCCTCATGGAACTGCGGAAACGTTTACTTCGAACGGAACCAATTTCGACGGCCGCGATAGCACCAGTTTCGCCGGCTGACCGGCCGGCTGCACATCGATAGTCCGCCAAATGCCCGCCCCACTGTCGATGACCGTCATGCCAGCAAGTGCTGACCACCATCGACCGGGATGATGGTGCCGGTGATGCGATGTGCGGCGTCGCTGACCAGAAACGCCGCCAGCGCGCCAACGTCTGCGATATCGACGCGGTGGCGGGCCGGTGCGCTGGCGGCGGCGCGTTCGAGCAGTTCGTCGAACCTTTCCAGGCCACTTGCCGCGCGCGTGGCGATCGGCCCCGGCGAGATCGCATGCGCCCGGATGCCCTTGGGTCCGAGTTCTGCCGCCACATAGCGCGTCACGCTTTCCAGGGCAGCCTTCACAGGCCCCATCAGGTTGTAATTCTCCACGACCAGTTCCGAGCCGTAGAAGGTGACACAAAGCAGACAGCCGCCATCGGTCATCAGCGGTTCGGAAATCCGTGCCATGCGCAGGAAGCTGTGGCACGACACGTCCATCGCGGTCGCAAAGCCCTCGGCCGAACTGTCGACGACGCGGCCATGAAGATCCTCGCGCGGCGCATAGGCGATCGAGTGCAGCAGGAAGTCGAGCCCGCCCAATGCGATCTGACCTGTTCGAACAGCGCTTCCAGCTCACCCGGAACCCGCACGTCGCATGGTGCCATCCACTCGATGCCGAGCTGTTCGGCGACGGGGGGCGACATGGCTTTTCGCCTTCTCGTTGAGATACGTTGCGGCCAGCCGCGCGCCGCAATGTGCAAAAGCCTCCGCGCACCCGGCCGCAATACTGCTTTCGTTGGCGATCCCGACAATCAGCCCGCGCTTGCCCGAAAGGTCGACGAGCGGCTTCATAGCTGAGCCCCTGCACCAGGTTCGAGAAGCGCGACGACGTGATCGGCGATCACGCGTTCCTCATCGGTTGGGATGACGCGTACGATCACCTTGCTGTCCGGCGCGCTGATGACAGGCGCGTTCGTCGCATTGGCGTCGGGATCAAGCATCACCCCAGCCCAGGCCAGGCGCTCGCAAATCGCAGCCCGGATCATCGAATCATTCTCGCCAATGCCGGCGGTAAAGACGAGGCCGTCGAGACCGCCGAGCGCGGGAATGAGAGCGGCAGCCTGACGGCCGGCTTGCTGGACGAAGAGGGCTACCGCCTCCTTCGCTTCCGGCGCGTCGCTTGCATGCAACGTACGCATATCGCCTGAAATCCCGGACACACCGAGCAGGCCCGATTGCTCGTAGAGCAACGTCTCCACCGCCTGTGCGGCCATACCGACCTGAGTCTGAAGATGAAGCACCACGCCAGGGTCGATCGCCCCCGAGCGCGTGCCCATCATCAATCCGTCAAGCGCCGTGAAGCCCATTGTCGTATCGACGCTCGCGCCGGCACGCATTGCGCACATGCTCGCACCGTTGCCTAGGTGCGCCGCGATGACGCGGCCTGCGGCCAGAGCAGGGTCGATCTCGCGGAGGCGGCCCGCGATGTATTCGTAGGACAGACCGTGGAAGCCATACCGGCGCACGCCCTGGCAGTGAAAGGCGCGCGGAATCGGCAGGCGCGTCGCCAATGGCGGCATGCCATGGTGGAAAGCGGTATCGAAGCAGGCGATCTGCGGGAGCAAAGGCGCCAGCACGCGCAAGGCCTGGACTGCGGCGAGGTTATGCGGCTGATGGAGCGGCGCCAGTGGGATGAGGGCTTCCAACGCATCCAGCAAAGTATCATCGATGATCTGCGGCCCGGCGAAGCAGACGCCGCCATGGACGATACGATGGCCGATCGCGGTGACCTTGCGGTCTCCCAATTGGGTTACCGCCCAGGCAAAGAGGTCCTCAAGCAGATTCTTGTGGGAGAGTGCGTCCCCGCCCGGCCACGTCTTTTCCACGATGGTCTCGCCACCCGAGTCGCGCGCGAGGAGCCGGGGGCTAGTGCCGATACCCTCGATCTTGCCGCCCGCATCGAAGTCGAGCTGTCCACCCGACAAGCGATAGAGCGCGAACTTGATGCTCGACGAGCCGGCATTGAGACTGACGATCGCCTTCATGAACGCTTCGCGATCGGGCCGGGCGTGGCCTTGGGAGTGGCTCGCGCCAGCAACACCGCGATTGCGCAGGACGCTACGCTGGTGCGGAGCGAATCCGCCCGGCTGGTAAGAATGATGGGTACCCGCGCGCCCAGCACCACGCCGGCCGCGTCCGCGCCGCCGAGAAAGGTCAGCTGCTTGGCGAGCATATTGCCGGCTTCCAGATTGGGAACGACGAGGACTTCGGCGCGCCCTGCAACGGGGGAGACGATGCCCTTGTCCTTTGCCGCCTTCTCGCTGATGGCGTTGTCGAAGGCGAGCGGGCCGTCAAGGACGCCGCCGATGATCTGCCCGCGATCGGCCATCTTACACAAGGCGGCCGCATCGAGCGTCGAGCGGATCGCCGGATTGACCGTCTCCACGGCAGACAAGATCGCAACCTTCGGACAGGCGATGCCGATGACATGCGCGAGGTCGATCGCATTGCGGATGATATCGGCCTTGTCTTCCAGGCTCGGCTCGATGTTGATCGCCGCGTCGGTGATGATGAGCGGCGCCGGATGCCCGGGCACGTCCAGCAGATAGGCATGGCTGATGCGGCGCTCGGTTCGCAGGCCCGTCGCAGCCGGAACGACAGCACCCATGAGTTCGTCGGTGTGCAGCGATCCCTTCATCAGCAGCAGCGCTTCGCCCGAGCGGACCAGTTCGACCGCGCGCGTCGCGGCGGCATGGCTGTGGGGCACATCGATCAGGCGGAAGGCACCGATATCCTTGCCGGCGTCCATGGCAGCCGCATGGATGCGGGCCTCGGGGCCGATCAGGATCGGCACGATCAGGCCGGCTTCGGTCGCGGCTGCCGCAGCCAGGATCGCGGCGGCGGTGCAGGGATGTGCGATCGCCGTGGGAACGGGCTCGCCGCTTCTCGTCATCTCGATCAGCCGGCGGAAGCCGTCATGATCCGAGAGCTGGATATCGGGCAGCGCCATGCGCGGGCGCCTTACCTTCTCGGTTGGCGCTTTGACCTCGGCCTCGCCGCTGATCACCTCCTCGCCGGCCTGGTTGATGCAGCAACAGTCGAAGACGACGATATGATGCTCGGCGCGCTTCTCGCGTACCGTGACCGACGCGATAATCGTGTCCCCCAGCCCTACGGGTCGCTTGAACCGAAGGCTTTGGCTCAGATAGATCGCGCCCGGCCCCGGGAGCTGCGTGCCGAGCACGGCGGAGATCAGACCACCACCCCATAGGCCGTGCGCGATCACCCGCCCGAACATGTCACCGGCGGCATATTCGGCATCAAGATGAGCCGGGTTGACGTCGCCCGAGACCAGGGCAAACAGCTGAATGTCCTGTTCGCCCAGAGTGCGCGTCACGCTCGCGGTCTCGCCCACGACGATTTCGTCGAAGGTCCGATTCTCGATCATCTCGAGGCTGCTCACCGCTCAGCGCTCCAGCACATACTGGCCGGGTGCGTCGCAGAGCGGCGTCAGGCTCTTTTCAGCATTGCCCATCGGCGGCGGCGCCTGCGGACGGCCCGAATGGTCGCCGAGCCAAGCCGCCCATTCGGGCCACCACGATCCCTCGTGCGCCTCGGCCTGGTCCAGCCAATCATCCGGATCGAGCGCGGGGCCGTCAAGGACGCGGGTCGCGACATGATAGCTGCGGTGGCGATGCCCGGGCTCGGAAACGATGCCGGCATTGTGCCCGCCGCTGGCCAGGACGAAGCGAATCTCGGCGCTGCTCAGCCAGTGCAGCTTGTGGACCGACCGCCAGGGTGCGACATGATCGCGATCTGTCCCCACTACAAAGATTTGCTGACGCAGCGACGAAAGCGTGATCGTGCGGCCCTCGACCTTGAACCGGCCTTCGGCAAGATCGTCGTCGAGAAAGAGCGTGCGCAGATATTCGCTGTGCATGGCGTAGGGCATGCGCGTTCCGTCCGCATTCCATGCCATCAGGTCGGTCATGGGTTCGCGCTCGCCCATCAGATAGGTGCCGAGGATCTGCGACCAGATCAGGTCGTTGGATCGCAAAATCTGGAAGGCGCCGCCCATCTGTTGGCTGTCAAGATAGCCACGGCTCCACATCATGTTGTCGAGCAGATTGAGCTGTGCCTCGTCGATGAACAGGCCGAGTTCGCCCGGCTCGCTGAACTCGGTCTGTGCGGCGAACAGGCTGAGCGACGCCAAGCGTTCATCTCCGTCGCGGGCCATGGCCGATGCGGTGATCGCCAGCAGCGTCCCGCCGAGACAATAGCCGACACCGTGGACCTTGGCCGAGCCCGTGATCGCCGTGACAACGTCGAGCGCCGCCATCGGTCCGAGGCGTCGATAGGCGTCGATGTCGAGATCACGATCGGCGCTCACGGGATTATGCCAGGACAGGACGAACACGGTATAGCCCTCGGCCACCAGCCAGCGGATCAGGGAGTTTTCCGGCGAGAGGTCGAAGATGTAATATTTCATGATCCAGGCGGGAACGATGAGGATCGGCTCGGGGCGGACGATCCCGGTCGTCGGCGCATATTGGATGAGCTCCACCAGCGCATTGCGGAACACCACCTTGCCGGGCGTGACCGCGACCGTCTCCCCGGCGCGGAACGCCTCCGTCCCTAAGGGCGGCTCGCCTCGGGCGCGCCGCTCCGCATCCTCCATCCAATGCTTCGCACCCTCGACCAGGCACTCACCACCGGTCTCGATGATCTTGCGCTGGAGCACGGGATTGGTCGCGAAGAAGTTGGTTGGCGCGATGACGTCGAGCATCTGCCGTGCCGCGAACGCCACCATCTCTTCATGATGCCTGGACACGCCGCTGATGCCGGTGGTCGCCGCATGCCACCATTGCTGCGTGAGAAGGAAGGATTGCGAGATCAGGTCGAAAGGGAACTGCCGCCAGGCCGGACCGATAAAGCGCCGGTCCTGCGGTAGCGGCTCGATCGCCGGCGCGGCATCGACCTGCCCCACGCGTCGCACGGCATAATCGGTAATCCGCTGGACCTTTCGCCCTGCCTTGCCGGCAAGCTGCAGCCGCTTGCCCGGCGATATGGTGAGATGAGCACACCAGTCCAGCCCCGCCTGCATCATTGTCACCGGCGACAGGCCAGAGGTCATCTGCGCGATTGCCGCGGCCGAGGCATGGTCGAGCGTCTGGGCGATGCCGTCGAGCGGGTCGCACTTGGCACAGTCTGCGGACGTATCGATCATGGAGCGTTTCTCCGGGGGACGTCGCGGCATGCCCGGCATGGCTCGAAACAACATTACGTAATGTCCCCATATGCTTGTCCGTTAACGAGCGCACGCGCAGAATGCCTGCCATGTCTCCCGGGGCGCGGCTCTCCCAAACCGCCCGTCTCGGTGACCCATCAGGCTCCGGAGGGCCACCGCCAGTCGCGAACGGCAGGCATATCGATCCCGTGTGCCGCAATGTACCGCTTGTGCTCGACCAGCTGATCATCGATCGTCTGCTTGGCGTAGGCGGCCGCGCTATCGGGCAGCTCCACATGGTCGATAACCTTCCCCATGAGATGGAAGCGGTCGAGATGGTTGCGGACCACCATGTCGAAAGGCGTCGTCGTCGAGCCCTCCTCTTCGAACCCGTGGACGTGGATATTCTGGTGGTTGGTGCGCTTGTAGGTGAGCCGATGAATTAGTGCCGGATAACCATGATAGGCGAAGATTACCGGCTTATCCGTCGTGAAGAGCGCGTCGAACGCGCTGTCGCTGAGCCCATGAGGGTGCTGGCTGTTGGGCTGCAACGTCATCAGATCGACGACGTTGACGACGCGGACCTTAAGGTCGGGGAGTTGCATGCGCAACAGGCCGACCGCGGCCAGTGTCTCCAGCGTAGGAACGTCGCCAGCACACGCCATGACGACATCCGGCTCTCCGCTGCGATCGTTGCTGGCCCAATCCCAGATACCGATGCCGCGCGTGCAGTGCTTGATCGCCGCATTCATGTCGAGCCACTGGGGCGAAGGTTGCTTGCCGGCGACGATGACATTGATTCGGTCCCAGCTGCGCAGGCAATGGTCGGTGACAAAAAGCAGGGTATTGGCGTCGGGCGGGAAATAGACCCGCACGATGTCAGCCTTCTTGTTGACGACATGATCGACAAATCCGGGATCCTGATGGCTGAAGCCATTATGATCCTGGCGCCAGACGTGAGAGGTCAGCAGATAATTGAGCGAAGCGATCGGGCGACGCCAAGGCACCTCCTTTGCCGTCTTCAGCCATTTGGCGTGCTGGTTGACCATCGAATCGACGATGTGGATGAACGCCTCGTAGCAGGAAAACAGGCCGTGGCGGCCCGTCAGCAGATAGCCTTCCAGCCATCCCTGGCAGCAATGTTCGCTCAGCACCTCCATGACGCGTCCGCTGGGATCGAGATGGACATCGTCCGCAATCGTCTCCGCATCCCAACTCCGGTCGGTGGCTTCGAAGATCGTCTGCAACCGGTTGGATGCTGTCTCGTCCGGGCCGAAAACGCGGAAGTTGCGGGCTTGGGCGTTCTCCCGCATCACGTCGCGCAGGAACGTGCCCATCACCTGGGTCGCCTCGCCGTCGGTCTGGCCGGGATGAACGACCGGGACCGCGTAGGACGCGAAGTCGGGTAACCGCAGAGGGCGCATTAGAGCCCCGCCATTGGCATGCGGATTGGCACTCATCCGCCGGTCGCCGCGCGGAGCCAGAGACGCGATTTCGGGCCGAAGCCGCCCGCCATCGTCGAACAGTTCTTCCGGATGGTAGCTGCGCATCCATTCCTCGAGCAGCCCAAGATGCTCGGGCTTGTCCATCGTGAACGGAACCTGGTGCGCGCGCCAGAAGCCTTCACTCTTCTGCCCGTCGACGATCTTGGGCCCGGTCCAACCCTTCATGCTGCGCAGGACGATCATCGGCCAGAGCGGACGCGTCGTGACCCCACCTTCGCGCGTGGCCTTCTGGATCGCGTGTATCCGATCGACCGCATCGTCTAGCGCGGCCGCCATCGCCTGGTGCATCGCGTCCGGCTCCTCGCCGTCGACCAAGATCGGCAGGTAGCCATAACCGCGAAACAGCGCGTCGAGCTCGGTGTGCGAAATGCGCGCAAGGACAGTCGGACTTGCGATCTTGTAACCGTTGAGATGCAGGATTGGCAGAACGGCCCCGTCGGTCGCGGGATTAAGGAACTTGTTGCTGTGCCACGAGGTCGCCAGCGGTCCGGTCTCCGCTTCGCCGTCGCCGACGACGCAAGCAACGATCAGATCGGGATTGTCGAAGGCGGCGCCAAACGCATGCAGAAGCGAATAACCCAGTTCACCACCTTCATGGATTGAACCGGGCGTATCGGGTGACGCATGACTGGGAATGCCGCCAGGGAAGGAGAATTGCCGGAAAAGCTGGCGCAGGCCATCTTCGTCGGGACCGATGGCAGGATAGACCTCGCTATAGGTGCCCTCGAGCCATGTGTTGGCGACGACACCTGGTGCGCCATGACCAGGCCCGGCGATGAAGAGCGCATTGAGGCCGCGCGCCTTGATGACACGATTGAGGTGCACATAGAGGAAGTTAAGCCCGGGGGTCGTACCCCAGTGTCCAAGCAGCCGCGGCTTGACGTGATCCATCTTGAGCGGTTCGCGGAGCAGCGGATTATCGAGAAGATAAATCTGCCCAACCGAGAGGTAATTGGCGGCGCGCCACCAGGCGTGGATCAGGCCGATCTCATCGCTGGAGAGTGGCTGGCCATTTGCCTCGGGCTGCGGGTCCATGGTCATTCTTCCTGAAACTGAAAAGGCATGGGTTCCCGGCCGCCTAGCCGGAGCTGGTGTAATGCCGGAACGCTGATGCGCCACCGCGCAGCGCTCGAACTGCTTGCGCACCCATGAATGGCGCAGACCGCTCGCAACATGCGTATTGATACGGATGGCAGTGCCGCACACTTATGCCAGGCAATCACGTCGCTTCCGGCATCAGCTCAGCCCCCTACTCCGATACCGTCCTGGTTCGGCAGCGTGCGCGTGCCCCGGCCGCCAGCTCAACCACCTCGGCGGTGATTTCCTCCTGACGCGTCAGCCGTTCCTCGCGTTCAAGCGCCTGGAGTCTGGCGTCGATATTGGTTTTCGCGGCCGCCATCGTCGCCATGCGAGCCTCGTTTTCAGCGGCGAAGGCCTCGGTGGCCGCTTCGCACAACTGGGCGAAGACATATTCCTGGGCCAAGCGCTCGACGAGTTCGCCTGCCGTCAGATTGATCAGGGGTATCGACCCAACTGGCTCCGGCGGAAACATATCTGGATCGAGCGGCAAAAGACTGCGGCGGACGACCGACGCACCATGCCCTGCCGTCCAGACCGGATAGATCATTGCGACCGGGACCGCGCCGGCCATGGCCACATAGTCGTAGAGGGCGCCAAGCAGCTCGGTTGCCATATCGGCAAGCGCAGCGGCGCGACTAGGAAGGCTGGTGGCCCAGGCAACGGGCAGTGTCCGCTCGGCAGCAAGCGCGGCGGCACGATCGCCGACGAGGAAGATGTGCGCCACTCGGGAATCGCTCGCAGCGGCGTTCAAGACCTGCTCTGGAAAGGCGCCCGCGAACCCCTGCTCTGCGCCGAAGACGATAAGACCTGTCTTGCCCTTTGCGCTGTTCAGCGGCGGTGCCGCAGATCCTGTCTGTAGCTGCCGCGCCCTCCCAATCGCATGGCCCGCCGTCGCGGCATAGGCGCGGATCGCGGGCAACAACGCGCGGCCCTGCTGGGCACGGGCGCCGGCGATGCCGCGCATCGCATTGACCACCGCACCGAGTTGCCGCACCGTGGCGATCCGTCGCCCGACAGTGGCCAGACGATCGCTCATGTCGCGGCGCCAGCGCTGGAACTGGCGATCATCCGCTTTACGGCCGCCAACAATGCGGCCCGCAACGTCGCATCCATTGTCCCCTTTTCCTCGACCTGCCCTATGAGCTCGGCGGCATTGGCATCGAGCCATGACGGCAGCGTCGCGCGGATCGCAGCGATGTCGGGGATCGCCAGGGCATCCAGGAGGCCCTCCGTGAGCGCGATTGCCAGCGCCACCTGATCCACGACCCGCAGAGGCTGGAAGCGCGGCTGGGAGAGCAATGCGCGCAGCCGCCTCCCACGCTCGATCTGGGCCTTCACGCGCGGCTCTGGCTGCTCGCCGAAGCGGGTGAACATCTCGAGTTCGAGGAACTGGGCATAGTCGAGCCGCATCGTGCCGCTCGTGTCCCGCAGCGCCCGGGCCTGCGTCTTGCCGCCTACGCGACTGACGCTGGTGCCGACATCGACCGCGGGTTTGTGGCCTTCGGCGAACATCCGGGTGTCGAGCACGATCTGCCCGTCAGTGATCGAGATCAGGTTGGTCGGGATATAGGCGCTGACATTGCCGGCATCGGTCTCCGCGATCGGCAGCGCCGTGAGCGAACCGCCGCCCTTTTCGGGCGACATGCGGGCGGCGCGCTCCAGCAACCGCGAATGGAGGTAGAAAACGTCGCCCGGATAGGCCTCGCGTCCCGGCGGCTGGCCGGTCAGCAGCGCGATCTCGCGGTGCGTGGCGGCATGCCTGGTGAGGTCGTCGAGCACGACGAGCGCATGACCGCCCTGATCGCGGAAATATTCCGCCATGGTGAACGCGGCAAATGGCGCGACCCATTGCAACCCCGGTGCGGAAGCCGGGCTCGCGACCACGAAGATGCAGCGTTCCGGCGCGCCATGGCGGCGCACCTGATCGATCACGCGCGCGACACTGGAGGATTTCTGGCCGATCGCGACATAGATGCATATCATGTCGCTCGACCGCTGGTTGATGATCGCATCGACGGCGAGCGCGGTCTTGCCGGTCGCGCGGTCGCCCAGGATCAGCTCGCGCTGGCCGCGGCCGAGCGCGAACATCGCGTCGATGACCAAAATCCCGGTCTGCACCGGCTGAACGACGAGGTCGCGCTCGATAATCGACGGCGCGGGACGCTCCACCGGCTCGAACCGCTCGGCGACGATCGCCGGCCCGCCGTCGAGTGGCCGGCCGAGTGGATCGACGATACGGCCGAGCAGTCCCCGCCCCACTTGCGTGCGCACCACTGCGCCGGTGCCCGAGACGATGTCCCCCGCCTCGATGCTGTCAGCATCCTCGAGCATCACGCAGCCGATGCGATCGCGGTCGAGCGTTTGTACGAAGCCCGCCTGACCTCCGGCAAACTGCAGCAATTCGTCGAGCCGGGCCTCCGCCAAACCCGAGACCAGCGCTACGCCATCGCCGATGGATTCGACGCGGCCGATCTGGCGGACCTGTGCGCCGATTTCCGCCGCGGCCACGCGCGTCGCGGCCCGGGCAAGCCATTCATCCGCGGAGCCCGGCATGATCGTCCTCCTTGAGTGCCGCCAGCTGCGTGTCGAGATCGGCTCGCCAGCTGTTGCGGACGAGCATGTGCGGTCCATGGAGCTCGAACCCGGCAATCAGCGCGGGATCGACGGTGAAAGTCGGTGCTGCAAGCCCCGGCAGCGCCTCTGCGAGCTTTTGCACGCACCGCGCCTGGGCCTCCCCATCGAGCGCGGCCGGCGTCACGATGGCGAGAGGAGCGTCACCGGCCAGGGCCCGGCGTTCCTCGATCGGCAGGCGTTCGATCCGTTCGAGCAGGGCAGCGAACATCATATCGGTGGTGGCCCCGGCCGGTAGCCGGTGCAGCAACGCAGACGCCATCTGTCCCGCGAGCACCGCCGCTTTTTCCTCTAGCTGTGTCGCCATGCCCTTTTGCGCATCCTCGACAGAAGCAAGCGCCTGCTTCGCTTTTGCATCGGTCTCGGTCGTGGCCGCATCAAGGAGGCGGCTGCGTTCGGCCTCTATGCTGGCCAGCAAAGCTGACCGGCGTGCCTCTCCATCGGCGGCGAAGGCGTCGGTCTGCGCCTTGAGATCCGCTTCCAGCTTGAGCGCAGCTGCCTTCGCAGACTCCGCATCGGCGAGCAGCTGGTCCATAGCCGTCTGGCGCGCGGTGATAGCCCCCATCACCGGACGAAACAGGAAGCGTGCGAGCAGCCAGACGAGGATGACGACGTTGATCGCCTGCAGCGCCAGCGTCCACCAGTCGATACGCATGTCAGGCGAAGGGATTGGCGAAGAGCAGCAGCAGCGCGATCACGAGACAATAGATCGCCATCGTCTCGATCATGGCCAGGCCCACGAACAGGGTGCGCGAGACGGTGTTCGCCGCCTCAGGCTGGCGAGCGATCGCGTCCATCGCTGCGGCGACCGCCTTGCCTTGGGCGAGTGCTGGCGCGATCGCGCCGATGGCGATGGCGAACGCCGCGCCGAGGATGCTGACGATGTGGATCCAGTTCATGAAGAGACCTCGTGGTTCGGCGCTTTCGGGGATGGGTTCGCTTCGCTGATGGCGCTGCCGATAAAGACCATTGCGAGCGCGCCGAAGATGTAGGCCTGGACGGCTCCGGTCAGCATCTCGAGCGCCATCAGCGGGATCGGTACGAGCAACCCGGCAAGGCTCAGCACGACGCCGATCATGAACACGCCGCTCATGACATTGCCGAACAGGCGCACCATCAGGGAGAAGCTGCGGGTAAACAATTCAACGAGATTGAGCGGAGCGAGCAGGATCGACGGCTGTGCAAAGCTGCGCAGATAACCGCGCGCGCCAAGCGCCCGGACACCGAACCAGAGCGTCGCGCCGAACACGATCAAGGCCAGCGCCGCGTCAGTTTCGAGGGCCGCCGTAGGCGGTTCGACGCCCGGCAAAAGCGATGACCAGTTTGCGACGAGCAGGAAGATGAAGAGCGTCCCGATCAAAGGCAGATAGGGCCGGGGCTCCGCGTCCATCGTCTCGCGAATCTGGCGCGCGATCACATCGACCACCAGTTCCAGCGCCGCCTGGGTCCTGGTGGGACGAAGGCCGAGCCGCCGGGTCAGAAACCAACAGCCGATCGTCAGCACCGCCATGATGCCCCAGGTCGTGACAACCGGCTGGCTGATCGGAACCGGCCCGATCGTGAAGAGGATATGGCTTTCGAGCGGAGAAGCGATCTTCACGACACCGCTCCCAGTCGGTGCAGCACGACCTGTCGCGCCGCCATGAACCCAGCCGCGGCCGCGAGTAGGCCCCCCCAGCCCTGCCTTGCGGCAACGAGCAGCACGCCGAGCGTCAGGAGCATCCGGCCGAGCCGCAGGCCGAGCGACAGCATAATCGATCCGCCATGGACGAGCAGGTCAGCGTCCTTCGCGATAGCGAGGTAATGTGCTGTTCCGGCAGCGGCGCCGAGCAGCAGAAACAGGAGGACGGCCCAGGGCGTCATTGCCGCCCGATCCACTTCCAGGCCGACCAGCAGCCGAGGCTCACGCCAAGGATCAGCAGCGGCGCGGTCCAGAAGATGCCGCTGGACAGCCGATGGTCGAGCCAGCGGCCGATCGCGAGCGCGATCAGCGCCGGCACGACGATCTGCCAGCCAAGAACACCGATCTGGCCGAAATTGCGCGCAAAGGAGGGCAATCCCCGCGCCCTGCGTCGGCGTTCGGCGCGCTGTTTGACCGCGTCCACGAGCCGTTCCTGCTCGGGTGGCAGAGCCTCGGTCATAGACCGATCTCCGCCGGCCCGCCTTGCAGAGCCTCGACCATGCGCCGGATCGCGCGCATGCGCAGCCGCGTCGCGGAGGTGCGACCGCTGCGTTCGGCATCACCGCGCTCGCGGTAACGGCTAAGCACTACCGTCTCGAGTTCGTCGAGATCGTCGCCGACATGCGCCTCGCGCGTCGCGATCGCGACCTCCTTGCCGCCACTCACCGTCAGAATGCCGTTGCGTACCGCGCAGTAGCCGGCGCGCCCGTCCATGTCGCGCCAGGAGACGACCGAGATGTCGAGCGCGGTCAGGAAATCGGCGTGGCCGTTCAGGATGCCAAAGCTGCCCGTCGCATCCTCGGCGCGGATCGCGGCGACCTCCCGGTCGACCATGATCGCGGTGGGATCAGTGATGCGCAGCCTCATGGCTTGGGCCCCACCTTGCCGCGCGCCTCTTCCAGGTCTCCGACCATATAGAAGGCACTTTCGGGCCAGTCGTCGGCCTCGCCGCCGAGGATGGCGCGCACGCCATCAAGTGTGGCGTGGAGTGGCACCGATCGTCCGGGCTGGCCTGTAAAAGCCTGCGTTACGACAAAAGGCTGCGTCAGGAAGCGCTGGAGTCGGCGGGCACGGCCAACGATCAGCCGATCCTCCTGTCCCAGTTCCTCCATGCCGAGCAGCGCGATGATGTCCTGCAGCTCGCGATAATGAGCGATCGTCTCGCGGACCTTTTGGGCCAGCGCATAATGGTCCTCGCCCACGACCAGCGGATCGAGCAGGATCGAGGTGGAGGCAAGCGGATCGATCGCCGGGTACATGCCCTCCGCGGCCATCGTGCGTGACAGGAGCACATTGCTGTCGAGATGCGCCGAGATCGCCGTCACGGCAGGATCGGTGAAATCATCAGCGGGCACATAGACCGCTTCGATCGCGGTCACCGATGCGCCCGCGACCGAGGCGATCCGCTCCTGGAGCGCCGCGACTTCGCTCGCGAGCGTCGGCTGATAGCCGACCCGCGACGGCATCCGCCCCAAGAGCCCCGAAACTTCGCTGCCCGCCTGGACGAAGCGGAAGACATTATCCATCAGCAGCAGCACATTGCGTTTCTGCTCGTCGCGAAAATATTCGGCGATGGTAAGCGCGGTCAGGCCGACCCGCCAGCGCGCGCCCGGCGGCTCGTTCATCTGTCCGAAGACCAGCACGGTCTTCGCGATCACGCCGGAAGTGCGCATGTCGGTGAGCAGTTCATGCCCTTCGCGCGAGCGTTCGCCGATACCAGCAAACACCGACACGCCCTCGTAGCGTGCGACCATCGCGTTGATCAGTTCCATCACCAGCACGGTTTTGCCGACCCCGGCGCCGCCGAACATCGCCGCCTTGCCGCCTTGCGCGAGGGGCGCAAGCAGATCGATCACCTTGATCCCGGTCTCGAACATCGTCGTCGCTGTGCTCTGGGCATCGAGTGGCGGCGGTTGGCGATGGATTGGGCGAAGCGGAACGTCCACTGGAAGTGCCGCCCCGCCGTCGCCAATGACGCCGGTGGCATCGAGCAGGCGGCCCAGAACCGCATCGCCGACCGGTACCATGATCGCTGCACCCGTGGCCTCGACATGGACGCCGCGCGCGAGTCCGCTGGTGGTCTGGAGTGCGACCGCTCGGACGGTGCGCGCATCGACATGGCTCTGCACCTCGGCGATGTGCATTCCCGTTGGGGTTGCGATGCACAGCGCATCGTTGACTGGCGGGAGCGAGCCGGCGGCAAATTCCACGTCGAGCACGGGACCGCGGATCGCGCAGACGCGTCCGCTCGCCTTATCGATGTCGGTTGCCGCGGTGCTCATCTCAAGTTTCTCATAACGGGAGCTAAAGCGAGATCGGGCGCCATCGATATGCGGGACAATACGGATGCTCGTCTCTGCGCCGCGGCTTCGCCGGATCGCTAATGCAATCCGGTCTGGCGAAGTCTGATGCGTCCCGAATTCCAGGACGCCAATTTCGCTGTTCTGTCCGGCTCACGCTTCCCCGGTGGTGCACCTGCCGCAGTCCTGCGGCGCATCGTCGGCGGCCATCAGCAGAACAGGCGCGAAACCGCCACCGGCGGTGCGCATATTGGTGGTTTGGCCCTGATATAGTCGCGCAGCGGCAACAAGTGGCTCCCCATCATAGGTGTAGAGACGGACGTCGATCTTGCGCTTGACCATCTCTCCATCCAGCCGGATGGTCCGCTCGCTTGGCCGCACATAGGCTTGGGCGACATAGTCGCTCTCCAGGATCTCGGCCCACACCGATTTCGTCAGCTTGTCGCCACGATAGGCCGCTTTGCTCCCATACCCTCCGGCCGGCTTGAAGAAGAATTGCCTGCGGCCCGCCCAAAGCCGCTCGGCGGAAGCCTTGTCGACCCGTTCGGTTGCCGGAATCCCGGCAACAAGCGTGTCGACAATTGCCGGGTCGAAACCCCATTCCCGCAGCTGCGCGGTGTCGGACAGCAGGGTGAGATTGCGCTTGTCGGCGAATTTCGCGTGGACATGGGGATTGGGCGTTACGACCACCGAGCCATCGAGATATGCCGCTCGCAATGCCGAGTGCTCGGGTCGATCGAGCGAGAAATCGACGAGCCGGTTGTAGATGAGATCCACATTCCGGTCCCCATAGCGAAGAGTGCCGGACGCATAGGCGAATTCAGAAGGATCGGCGATGCAGACGCTATGGCCGGCCCGCTCCAGCAAATGGCGGGTCAGCAGAAACTCGGGAAACAGATATTGCGATACGGGATCGTCATCGACAATGGCGATAGAGACCGGTTCGCCGCTGCCGCGTTGATAGCGCCATTCCTTCGAGAACATGCCCGCGACCACGGTCTCGAAGGGATCTGCGCGAAGAAAATCTGTCGGCTCGGAAGGACAGCAGACTCGTTGCGCCCGCGCGAGCACGGCATTCAACATTGCTCCTCCTGCATTGGTATTTATTTCGATCAGGGCCGGGCCGCGCTCGCTCAGATGGAAGTCATAGCCCATGAAGACGCCGTGCGGACCAAAGTCCTGTCGGGCACTTACTGGCGCCCAGGCCATGGTGGCTGCTAGATAATCCGGGTGGCGGGCGACCGTCTCGATCGCGGCGATGATGCGCTGCATCCCGGCGAGTTGGGACGCATTGATGAACACCGCGACGTCCGAGAATAGATGTGGACGCGTTTCCAGATATGACGCTCCCATTGCCAGATCGCCCGTCTCCCGGACGAGGGCGTCGCTCAGGGCGGCGCGATCCAAGGTGACGCAAACGCATTCCGGACGTCCGTTCTGGAGGTCTGAGACTCGGGCTTCCTCTAGGCTCGGCACGCTATCGAGCTTCCCTGGAATAGAAACTGGACCCAGAACATAGCCTGATCCTTCTTTGGCTCATGCAAATTTCATTTCACGTGAGCGGCAACGACTTCGCCCTCCGCGCGATGACCTAAGAGGCTCGCTCACGGCGCGATCAGGCCCTGTTCCCGGGCGGCATCGTCATAAAGGAAGGCGGTATTGGGATCAGGATGACCATAGCGATCAGAATCCGTTTCTCCCAGCCGGGTCAGCATATCCCTGATCAGCGCGAGACGGGCCTGGTGCTTGTCGTCCCCTCGCACCACCGTCCAGGGTGCTGCGATGCTGTGCGTGCGGGCGAGCATTGCATCGCGCGCCTTGCTATAGGCCTTCCAGCGCTTGTTCGCCTGATCATCGATCGGGCTGATCTTCCACTGTTTGAGCGGATCCTCGCGTCGGGCGGTCAGGCGTTTCTTCTGTTCCGCCCTCGAGATATCGAGATAATATTTTACCAGCGTGACCCCGCAATGTTCGAGCAACTGCTCGAACATCGGGACGGTCGTCAGAAACTCCTCATATTCCTTGTCGGTGCAAAAGCCCATCACGCGCTCCACCCCGGCGCGATTGTACCAGCTACGATTGAACAGGACGATCTCGCCGGCAGCCGGCAGATGAGGGACCCAGCGCTGGAAATACCACGACCGGCGATCGTGATCCGATGGGGGCCCGAGTGCCACCACCCGGGTTTCGCGCGGGCTCAAGTGCTCGACGACACGCTTTATCGTGCCGTCTTTGCCGGCCGCGTCGCGCCCTTCAACGATGACCAGCACCTTGCGGCCATCCTCGATAATTCCCCGCTGCAGGGCGGTGAGCCCGATCTGGAGCGCGCGCAGCTGCTCGGCGTAACGGGGCTCGTTCTTCGCCTTCACCACCGGTTCTTTCTCCTGTCGGCAATCATACACACCACGGTAGCGGGCCGCGAGGGGCCGGGGCCGCACTCGTGGGCCGGTCTCAAACAGCGGCACCAACGGCATTGTGCTCCACCGCTGATGCCCGACTCATGCCGCCCCGACTGATACCCGCCAGCCGGGTGCGCTTCAGCAGCAGCGCGTTGACCGCGACGAGTGCGGAGCTGCCCGACATAGCCAGCGCAGCGACCTCGGGGCTCAGCAGCACCGGATAGAGCACACCTGCCGCGAGTGGAAAGGCGATCACATTGTAGCCGACCGCCCACCACAGATTTTGGTGCATCTTGCGAAGCGTGGCGCGTGAGAGCGCTATGGCACCGACAATATCATAAGGATCGCTCTTCATCAGGACGACATCGGCGCTTTCCATCGCGACGTCAGTGCCCGCCCCGATCGCAAACCCTACGTCGGCCTGGGTAAGCGCGGGGGCATCGTTGACTCCGTCACCGACCATGCCGACACGCTGGCCCTGGGCCTGCAGCTCCTTGACCTTCTCCGCCTTTTGACCGGGAAGCACGTCGGCAAGGACGATGTCGATGCCAAGCTCATCGGCGATTCGCTTGGCCGTGCCGGCGTTGTCGCCGGTAATCATCGCGACCTTGACGCCGCGCTCCCGAAGCGCCGCGACGGTCGCCTTCGCGGTTGGCCGCGCCGCATCCGCTATGGCGATCAACCCGAGAATCTCGCCGCCGCGCGCAACATGGACGACGGTGCGCCCAGCCCCTTTCAGGCGTTCGCCAGGTTCCTCGAGGGCACCCAGCGCGACTTTTCCTTCATCCATGAGGCGCCGGTTGCCAAGCAGCACGGTTGCGCCCTCGACTTGGGCGCTGGCGCCCTTCCCCTCGATATTGGCAAAGTCGCGCGTCTCAGGAAGGGTGATACCGGATGCACCTTCGAGGACCGCGATCGCAAGCGGGTGGTCGGAGTTGCGCTCGATCGCGCCGGCGATGCGAAGCACCTCGTCCCGGGTTATGCCTTCCGCTGTGACAACCTCGACAACGTTGGGCCGGCCCATGGTGAGCGTGCCCGTTTTGTCGAACACGATGACGTCAAGCTTGGTCGCATCCTCGAGCGCGCTGGCATTCTTGAACAGGATGCCGTTCATCGCGCCAAGGCCGGTGCCGACCATTATCGCCATCGGCGTGGCAAGGCCAAGGGCGTCCGGGCAGGCGATCACGAAGACCGTGATCGTCATGGTCAGCGCAAACAGCAGTGTCCCACCCAGCATCCAGTACCAGATGGCGAACGTCGCGAGACCGATCAGAATTGCCGCGAGCACCAGCCACTGCGATGCCCGGTCGGCGAGCAGTTGTGCCGGCGCCTTCGAGTTCTGCGCTTCCTGGACGAGCTTGACGATCTGGGCGAGCGCGGTGTCGGCGCCCACCTTGGTCGCACGGTAGCGGAAGCTGCCGCTGCGGTTGATCGTCGCGCCGATCACTGTGTCGCCGGGCGCCTTCGACACCGGCATCGATTCGCCCGTGAGCATCGACTCGTCGACCTCGGATTTGCCTTCGAGGATTTCGCCGTCGACAGGAATCTTGTTGCCCGGCCGGATCAGCACGACATCGCCGGCCAGTACCTCCGCGGTCGGCACTTCGACGTCCTTTCCGTCCCGCTCCACGGTCGCCATAGGCGGCGCCAGATCCATGAGCGCGCGGATTGCCTGGGACGCGCCGGCGCGGGCGCGCATCTCCAGCCAATGGCCGAGCAGGATGAAGATGAGCAGGACCGCGGAAGCCTCGTAAAATTGCTCGCCCTTGAACAGGAATGTCGACGCCACGCTGAACAGATAACCGGTACCGACGCTCAACAGGACGAGCACCGCCATGTTGAGCACACCGTTTCGAAGCGCGCGGATCGCGGCGACCACGAAGGGCCAGACCGGATAGAGGATCGCGGCGCTGGCAAGCAGGAACAGGGTCAGGTCGAGACTGAGTCCGAACATCGGTTTCAGCAGGGGATGGTCCAGGCCCATTGGCGACAGCGCGAAGATCGGCAGGCCAAAAACGAGGCTGACGATAAACCTGTTGCGCATGTCGCGCGCCATCGTCGCCATGTCCTTGCCGTCGCCATGGCCCATCTCGTGCGCCATGGCGTCGTGTTCGGCCGTCACGGGCTTGCGATCGGGAGCAACCGATTTGGCGGCGACTCCATCGGAACGATGATCGGCAGGGTGCGTCGCGGCGGGCAAGACAGAGGACAGGGTTGTGCTTCCGATCACGCACACATGCCGCGGGACGAGCCGGCCGCCGCAATGGAAGCCGCAATCCGCGATCTTCTCCTCTATCGCGGCTTCGCTGGTGCGCGCTTCATCAAAGCTGACGGTGACGCTGTCGGAGGCGGCGTTCGCGGAGACCCGCGTCACGCCGGGAACCCGCAGCAACTGCTTTTCGACCCCGAGATGGTCGAGTGTTCCGAATGATCCACGCAGATCGAAGGTCGACGTCTTCAAGGCAGGTCTCCGAAATCGAGGCAAGGCGCTGCCGACGGGTCGGCAGCCATAGATGCGCCCGCCGCGAAGGCCTGCGCGTGTGGGCCAGTCATCACGGCTGACCTATTGCCGCCGATCACCCATGAAGCGCAGCAGGAACAGGAACAGGTTGAGGAAGTCGAGATAGAGCGTCAGCGCTCCCATCACGACCGCCTTGCCGCGAAACTCGGTACCGGCCACATCGAAGTAGACGCTCTTGATCTTTTGCGTGTCAAACGCAGTCAGGCCCGCAAACAGAAGCACGCCGATCGCGCTGACGATGAGATCCAAAGTGGACGACCGCAGGAACATGTTGACAATCATGGCGATGAGCAGGCCGACGACGCCCATGATCAGGAAGGTCCCGAACGCCGACAGGTTCCTCTTGGTAGTGTACCCCCACAGGCTCAGGCCTCCGAAGGCTGCGGCCGTAACGAAGAATGTGCGTGCGACACTCACGCCGGTATAGGCGAGAAGGATGGTCGACAGCGACACGCCCATCAGGATCGCATACGTCCAGAACAATGCCTTGACGGTGGGTTCGGACAGCCGGTTGATACCGACGCTTAGCGTGAAGACGAGGGCGAGCGGTGCGAAGACCGCTATCCATCCGAGCAGTGTCGGAGTGCCGCTCGCGGCGAAAAACACGGCGCGTACCCCGGCGCTGTTCGCAACCAACATCGCGACGATCCCGGTCAACAACAGACCGCTGGCCATGTAGTTGTAGACTGCGAGCATATATGTTCGCAGTCCCGCATCGAAGGCGACCGCGGGGATTACCGGATTCCTGCCAGCAGTAAGCGGCGATGTGGTCGGTTTCAGCGGATCTGCCATAGCCAGTGCTTCTTCTCGGTGTGGCGGTTTCAAGGTTCAGTCACTTCGGCGAGGCGACCGGCACCGTACATGCAGCCGCGCCAGTCTGTGCGCCGCGTCCCGATGCCGGGCGGACGGCTGAGCGGTTCCCTCGGGATTTGCGCCGGTCGGCTGGCAGGGAATTCATCGCTGACCCGCTCCTGCGTCACGCTTTGCCCCGAACAGGCGCGCGAGGTGGGGCACGAACGGTGGAACGGTCTTTGTGTAGCGACGATAGGCATCGCCAAATTCGGCCAGCGCCTCACGCTCCTCGGTCCGCGCCAACCGCAAATACATGACGACGAGCACCGGGAACATCGCGAGCGTCAGGATCGTCGGCCATTGCAGCAGGAACCCGAATATCACCAGCACGAACCCGACATATTGCGGGTGCCGCACATAGGAATAGATGCCCTGGGTCGCGAGCTCGTGGACCTTTTGCGCGTCGTACAGCGCCTTCCAACCTGTCGAGATCAGAATGAACCCGCCGCCGATCAGGAAAAAGCTCATGATATGGAATGGCCCGGCATGCGGATTAGCCCGCCAGCCGAAAAGCATCTCAAGCAGATGCCCGGCATCATGTGAGAACCAGTCGATATTGGGATAATGGCTCTGCAGCCACCCGGACAGGACATAGAGGGTCAGTGGGAAGCCGTACATTTCGACGAACAGCGCCACAAGGAACGCGCTGAATGCGCTGAACGATCGCCAGTCCCGAGTGGTTCGCGGCTTGAAGAAACTGTAGGCGAACAGGATGAACACCGCCGCATTGACGACGACGAGATCCCAAAGGCCATAGGCTTGCGCATGGCCCGTCACTGGCCCTGAACCTCATGGGGCGAACGATCGGCCCCCGGCTGCGGTGTTCCATCGTGACTATGCCCATGTCCGTGATGCATGAAGAGGTGCATCAGGGGACACGACAGCAGCAGCAGAAAGGGCAGCGCGCCAAGTACATGCGCGCGATGCTCCGTGAACAGCAGCACGAAACCGAGCGCAAGAAAGCCCATCATCACGATGCCCGCGCGCGACGTCAGGAAATTCTCTTTCCCAGTATGTGCCGGTCGTTGCCGTTCCATGATCACGTTTCCTTGAATATAGAACTCGTTAAAAATTGCTGATTGCTCACTTGCGCTGCGCCGTCCTAGGGACGCTGCCAATGACCGATCCAATTGTGGAATGCGGCGAAGAGACCTCCCACGGCTGCTCCGAAGACGATCGACCAGCACAACCCCGCCCCCAGCGCGACGAACGATCCCGGCGGAGCTGGCGTGAACATCGTCACAAACATGTGTGACCCGATCGGACCGAACAAAGTCGCCGCGAGCCAGCAAAGCACGAAGACAGTGGAAAGAGCGGCAGCGCTGCTCGCGGCACATCGTATCACACTGAGCTTGCTTGCATCGGTCATGACGGCTTCCTTTCCCCCCAAATTTGGGCCGGATCGAAGACAGCCACTATACGTATTCCACCCAAGGCTTGGTCACTCGACGCTGGTCGATGCTGCCGTCAGCGGGAGGGCATCGCCCATGCCGCAGTCCTTGGCGTGACAACCATAAACCGCCGCATCGTACGGGAGAGATGCGCGTGGTCATTGAACCTCGCATCCGCTGCGGCTGCCATAAGGGGCCGTCAAGCGCTCGGAGGCCGCGCATAGCCCTGCAAGGCCAATGAGCCTTGCCGGACATCGTGGCCATTCCGGTCGGTCTGGGATTGTCTCTTGACCTGATTCTTCTTTTCGGGCTGGCGATGTTCGGTCTCTATCTATGGTGCAGGGCCGAGCGGGAATCCGGCTGGGTCCTCCCCTTTTTGTGCGATGTTCCAAGCAAATGAGTAGCGAATAGAGAAGCGTAAGACGCAAAGATGTCTCCCCGGAGCCTTTGATCCGTCCTCGTAACATTACGCATATTGAGTCGGGAGCTGGGTCCATAGTTCTGGTGGCGAAGAAAGGTTCTTCACCGCCAGGTTTCCTCGGCGGGTCTTGTAAACTCAGCCAAGGAGGCTTCCACCATGTTGCTCAAGAAGAAGATCACCATCGCGCTTGCTGGCCTCGCCATGCTCGGCGCCGCGCCCACCTTCGCCCAGGGCATCGGCCACAGCTTTTTCATGCGCGGATCGATCGTCGGCAAAGACTCGACCGGAACGGTCGTCTGCGTCGGCAAGGCCGATGGCGCGACTGTCGGACAGGTCCTCGAGGTCTACCGTGTGCAAAGCACGCCTGGTCCTTCGAAGACCCCCGGCGCGGGCTTCCGTCGCGTGGCCGTCGGGCACGTCAAGATCGATCATATCTTCGATGACCATTTCGCGCATGTGAGCGTCGCCGATGGCACTCCCGCGGTCCACGACATCGTCGAACTCCGCAAGAAATAAGCTGGCAGCGGGGACGGCGATCGCCGTCCCCTACCATCAACGCGACACCTCGCTGCGAAACCAGACCGGCACCAGCGCTCGCAATCAAACGACGAACACCGGACTTGGCGCTCGGGGACATGAATTGAAAGGAATCGAGATGCGTTTCAGGAAATCAATATCGCTGGCCCTCGCTGGTATCGCCCTCGCCGGCGCGGTTCCCGCTCTGGCGACCGGCATCGGCCACACATTCTTCATGCGCGGATCCATTGTCGGCAAAGACACGACCGGAACGATCGTGTGTGTCGGCAAAGCCGATGGCGCGACAGTCGGACAGGTGCTCGACGTCTATCGCATGAAGACGCTGCCCGGCTCCGGCTTCAAAGGAACTGGCCCCGCTTATCGTCGAGACCTCATCGGCCACGTCAGGGTCGACCATATTTTCGATGACCATTTCGCGCATGTGAGCGTCGCCGACGGCACGCCCGCAGTTCACGACATCGTCGAGCTCCGCAAGAAATAAGGGAGTGCCGGGGAGGGGCTTGCCGCTCCCCATGATGCCTGATGGCGACCGCAAGCAACGAAAAATCGCGCGGCGTTTGAGCGGACAGGAGAGCGGCGATGATCGACCGACGTCCAAATATTTCTCTTGACCCTGGACCTAGGTCCAAGCGGCACGGTGCCTCCGAGACTTGCCATGTCACGGCTTAGAATCGGTGAGCTGGCCGAGGCTGCCGGCGTTCGAAAGGATACCATACGCTATTATGAGCGCACCGGCCTGCTCCCCGCTCCGCAACGGACCAGTGCAGGATACCGCGTCTATCATCCTGCAGACGTCGAACGCATCAAGTTCGTTCGCGCTGCACAGGGGCTCGGTTACACCCTCACCGAAACGCAGGCGCTCCTGCTGGTGCGGGCCGGAGACGCCCTCGCCGGGTCGGAGATCCTCGCCGTCACGCGGGTCAAACTGCACGAAGCACTGGCCAGGGTGGAACAGCTCAAGCTTATCGAAACAGGCCTTGAGCAGCTGGGTGAAGCGCCCTCGCACGAAGCCGAAAGCGACCCTTGCCCGATCCTCTTTCTGGTTCGGGACGGGCGGCTGTCTCAATTGGCCGCAGATCAACCAGAACAAATTTCCGTGGGAGAGGACCACACCACCTGCACCGGGAAGGACTGAACATGAAATACTCTATCTCGCTGGGATTGCTACCACTGGCGCTGCTCGGCGCTTGCGCGACCATTCCGCCGACTAGCGCGCAGATCGCGAGCTGCAAGGCCATGGAAGACAATATGGGTCTCGCGACGCCCCATGATCACAACGAGATGAAGGGACAGGGGCGCAACCCGATGAATCTCTCGCACGATCGCTGCCTGCAGATTCTCAAGCAGCAATGACACCCTGATCCGTCGGTCGAGCACGCTTATCAAGCTCGTCCGACGGGATTTGCGTTCGACCGCTCACTCTCATTCGGAGACACATCATGAAGACTCACCTCACGAATACGTCCGGGAAGATCGTCTCGGGGCTCACAGCCCTTGCGCTTCTCGGAACGCTTGCTGCGTGCGGCAAGAAGACGGACGGCACGCAAAACCAGGCTGCCTCCAATGCCTCTGCAAGCGCGCCCGGCGCGCTTGAAAACGACACCGCCGCCGCCACGGACTCTGTCGGGACCGACAACGCGGCGGCCGATATGGATGAGCGCCACCGTCAGGATATGGACCACAGCGACATGCGCCGGGGTGGGCCGATGATGCCCAATGGCGCCCCGCCTACGAGCACGCCCGACAACAGTCAGTCCGCCCCGATGAAGGACATGTAAGCAAAGCGGGCGGGAACGCCCGGCGCTGCCTGGGCCGAGCAAGATCAAATCGAAGGAATAATGCCGCGACCTTTCGAATGGTCGCGGCAACGGAGACGCGCCATGACATATTTCACGATCGGAAAGCTGTCGCGTGCGCTCGGCATCCGTCCCGATACCATCCGCTATTACGAGCGCAACGGTCTGCTTCCTCCGCCCGCCCGGTCTTCTGCCGGTTACCGCACCTATGGCGACGCCGATCTCGAGCGCGTGCGGTTCATCCGCAAGGGGCAGCTGCTGGGTTTCACGCTTCGCGAAATCGGAAGCCTGCTCGATTTGCGCGCGTCCGACACCGCGACAACTGCCGATGTCCTGGCCATCACCGAGAGCAAGATCAATGAAGCGACCACCCGTATCGATGATCTGACCCGCATCAAGACCGCCCTGTCCGCCCTGTCCGCCCAATGCTCGATCGACATTCCCATCGCGGATTGCCCGATCCTCGCGCATCTCGCGAGCATTCCCAGGGAAGACGCACCAGGGCACGGAAACCCTCCTGCAGCCGGCGCGGTGAAGGCGCCCTCATGAGACCCGTTTTGCAGCGCTTGGGTCCGCCGTTGCTTTGGCCCGGCCGGTCCCCGTCGCTCCGCCGCCGAGCAGGTTTGGCCTTGGCTATCGTCGCTGCAGCTGGCGGCCTGGCCCAGCCTTCTGTTGCGGAGAGCCAGCCCGCCCAGGGTCGTGGCACGAAAACGGATCTTGTCGGTATCTGGTCGTTCGATGCCCGGTCCGGATGCGAGACCGGCACAGCCTGGGAGTTCAGGGCAGACGGCTCTTACAACGAACTCCGTTTGCCCGACCGGACACCGCGCGCCACCGGGAAGTGGTACGAACTCGGTGACACCATCTTCTATTCCCTGGCGCGGCCGGAGACCGCCGCCCCGGGGCCGCCCGAAAAACGCATGGTGATCATCGAACGCGAACCCGATCGCCTCGTCGCATTGGGCGGTCGCAGGGTTCGCCACGTGATGCACCGGTGCCCGCGATGACCGAGAGCCTCATCGTGGAGGGCATCCACTGGATCACGCGGGCAATTGAAGTCACGGGGACGGCGATCATCGTCGTGGGCGCGGGTTCTTCGCTGATCAGATTCCTGCAGCAATCCGTGAAAGGTCCGATCGACCAGCATGTGGTGGGCAGCTTCAGGTCGAGCCTTGGCGAAGCCATTCTTCTCGGACTCGAATTCCTGGTCGCGGCCGACATCATCAACACCATCGCGATCCAGCCCACGCTCAGCAGCCTCGCGGTCCTTGCCGGCATCGTACTGATACGAACCTTCCTGAGTTTCTCGCTCGAGGTCGAGATCAAGGGCCGTTGGCCGTGGCAGAGAGCGACAGGAACCCCACGCGATGATTGAGTGTCGTCGCCGGCTCCTGGCGGCCAGGCGACGACGCCGGGCGAATAGGAAATTACGTATATTGGCCAAAATCCATCTGTGGTCCCTCAGAACCGTGGCCAGCCGGATGATCGGCCAGGTCATTGCAATGGAGTATTGATTATGATCATGACAGGTTCTTTCCGCTTGCGCGCGCTTGCGCTGGCAGGTTCCATCTTGCTGTCGCCCGCCATCGCTTCCGCCCAAGGGCAAGCCGCCGGCCAGACTTCGGCCCAGCCCGCGCCTCCCGCCGACAGGTCGATGCCGGCAGGCGGCATGATGGAGAAGCACGACGCGATGCCGGGCATGGCCGGCATGCCGATGCAGCACGACAAGATGCCCGCGGCCATGCCTCCGATGGCGAAGAAGGCCGGATGCTGCGGCATGAAGAAGAAGCCGATGGCCAAGCACAAGGCCGCCCCGCACCGCCATCCGAAACCCGCCGCCGCGAAGCCGGCGCCGATGCCCGCGGACAAGCCGATGCCCATGAAGGATGACATGTAAGGAAGTCCTCAGGTGACGCGCCCTCACAACAACATCACCGGCCTCAAGCTATCGCGGGCTTTGAGGACGAGCGGTATCGCACTCGCGCTGGCGATGATCTCCGGATCACCGCCAGCGTCGGCGCAGATGGCCGAGTCCGAGCACGCGTCGCATCATCCAGCGGGCGGAGCCGCCGCGCCAGCGGCGATGCCAGCGGGCAACGTGATGGGGGCAGCAGCTCCGGCCGCGGCGAAAGCTGCCGATCCCATGGCGGCGATGATGAAAGGGATGATGGCGCCGTCGCCGGGTGCCAAAATGGGCGCGGGACCGGCGGGATGCTGTGGGAACGGCGGCGCCAAACCCTTCTACCCCTCGCTGATGGACTGGCCCGTCCTGACCGATGAGGCACGACGGACGGTACGCGCCGCGGCTCTCGCCCGCCTGGGGTCGGGCGCCGAGGTCCTGACCGCGGAGCAAGCCCGGCTTCACCACGCTCTCATGTCGAACGACACGAAAGGAGCCCAGGATGCGATCAGGGGCGCTCGCGAAGGCCTCGCACTCGCGGACAGCGGAGCAGGCGCGCTCAGGGGCCTCGAAGAGGGCCGCCCTCCCCGGCAGATTGCCCTGAGCTGGTTCAAGACCCAGTCGGGTTTTGCCGAAAGCGACCAGATGGCATACGGAAACGAGCTGGCGGGCCTTTCCTGGTGGCACCTGATCGCGATGGCGCTGCTGGCGGCGGCTCTGGTTGCGGCGCTGCTACTCCGATGGGCGCGGCTGCGCCGCATCGCAAGCTTGATGGAGCGGCTCGCACCAGGCGGGGCTACACCACCGGCCAGGCCGGCCACCTCTCCGGCCCCGGCCGCTATCGTGCCGGCGCCCGCTGCTCCTGCAGGCGCAGCTACGCCCGGAAGCGCCACGCCGGCAGCGCCGCGACTGTGGAAAGGCGTCCTGCGGATCACCGCGATCTTCGACGAGACCCCGAGCGTCAAGACGTTCCGGCTCATGGAACCGAACCGCGGGCCGATGCCGTTCACGTTCCTGCCCGGCCAATATGCCTCGATCACCTCGGAGATCGAAGGCCAGAAGGTCCGCCGATCCTACACGATCTCGTCATCGCCCACACAGCGCGACTATATCGAGCTCACGATCAAGCGCGAACAATATGGGCTGGAATCGCGCCATCTCCATGATCATGCCGCCACGGGCGACCTTCTCGAGATTGCGGCGCCCGCGGGCCGGTTCTTCTTCACCGGCAAGGAAGCCGAGGGGATCGTCCTGATCGCCGGCGGAGTCGGCATCACACCGATGATGAGTGTGCTGCGCAGCCTGACGGACCGCTCCTATGAACACGACATCTACCTCCTCTACGGTGTCAACACGCCGACGGATCTGATCTTTCGCGAGGAATGCGACTATCTGGCGCGGCGCCACCACAAGCTTCACATCGTCTCCATCGTCGCAAAGCCCGAAGGGACCGACTGGGCCGGGCCTTCCGGTTATTTGACGGCCGATTTCATCGCCGCTTCCGTTCCCGAAATCGCCAGCAGGCGCGTTCACCTGTGCGGCCCGCCGCCGATGATGGACGCGGTGAAGGCGGCGCTTGCGCAGCTCAAGGTGCCGGCGGAGCAGGTCAAGACCGAGGAATTTGCCCCCCCCAAGGGCGGCCCCGTCCTTGAAGATGAACCGGCAGCGACCGCGACCGACAGCCAGGCATCGGCCACCCCGCAGACGCCGCCCGCCATTCCTTCTGCGCAGGCGACGATCTCATTTTCGAAGTCCGGCAAGAACGGCGCGCTCGCGCCCGACCAATCCGTCCTCGAGGCGGCCGAGGCGATTGGCGTGGCCATCGACTATGAATGCCGGGTCGGCATCTGCGGAAGGTGCAAGGTCCCCTTGCGGCAAGGCCAAGTGACGATGGAAGTGGAAGACGCGCTTGCCGCCGACGAGAAGGCTGACGGCATCATCCTCGCCTGCCAGGCAAAATCGGTGGGTGATCTCGTGGTGGACGCATGAAATGACCGAAACCGAGAAAGTAACGGTCGGCGCTCTGCTGAGCGCTCTTGCGCTGCTGGTCCCGGCCTTCCTGCTGCATTCCGCACCGCGTTTCCCCGGGAGCCTGGCAGGCGGACTGTTCGGCATCGCCGCCGCCCTGCTTTTCGTGCTTCTGCTCGTCTACAGCATCGTAAAGCGGCAGGCGTGGGTCAAGGAGCGCACGCAGCGCCTCGTCTCCCTCGGAGGACTGCTCAGCTTCCATGTGTATGCCGGCGCGATCGGCGCTCTGCTCGGAATCATCCATTCGGGGCACAAGTTTCAAAGCCCGATCGGCATCGCCCTCGTGATCGCGATGCTGACTGTCGTCGTCACGGGCTTCATTGGCCGATATTATCTGGCGCAGGTCGGGCAGGAATTGCGGTTTCAGCAAAAGGAACTCAAGGTTCTGCGCGACCGCTATGATGTGCTTGCCGCCGTATCGGCCGATCTGCGCCATCAAAGCGTCGTTGATCCGTCAGGGTTGCCGCTGGACTCGCTCCTTGGCGCAATATCCGACCTCGAATTCACGATTACTGCACGCGACGTCATCAAGGCCACGCTCGACAAGTGGGTCGTCGTGCATATTGTCGCTGCGATCATCATGTACGGATTGCTGACGATCCACATCTGGAGCAGCGTCTACTTCGGCTTGCGGTGGTGGCCATGAAGCGGACTGGTATCGTCTGCCTGATCCTCGCGACACTGGTCCTGGCCACCGCGATCATCATCCCCCTTACCATTTACCGCTCGGGCAGCGCCGCGCTGCCGCAATGGGCGGCGTCGGTTCGACCCGGTTCGCTGTCGAACGCCCATGCTTTTCTCGAGGGCAAATGCGAGAGTTGCCATACACCCAATCGGGGCATCAAGGCCGAGACCTGCATAGCCTGCCACGCAGCTTCGCCGGAAATCCTGAAGAAGCCTTCGACCGCTTTCCATGTCAACATCAAGGAATGCAGTGGCTGCCATATCGAGCATCAGGGAAACACGCTCCGTCCGGTCCGGATGGATCACCAGGTTCTCGAGCGCATCGCCGAACGGGCGACAGGGCGTGACACTCCTCTCGATTGCCAGTCCTGTCACGCCCCCCGCGACAAGCACCTGGGGTTCTTCGGCAGTGATTGTGCAAGCTGCCACACCACAACGAGCTGGAAAATCAGCGGGTATCTGCACCCCAGCCCCAAATCCACCGAATGCTCGCAGTGCCACAAGCCGCCGCCGAGCCACAACATGATGCACTTCGAAATGATGGACAAGATGATCAGCGGTGAAAAACGGGCGCGGGTTGATCAATGCTTCAGTTGCCACCAGACCGACTCGTTCAACAATATCAAGGGTGTCGGCATGGTCAAAGTGCACTGAAAATCCTCGCCAAACCCGACCTGCCATCGAAGAGCCCTCCAATTATCAAACCCGGCGACATCTTCGCCCAGGCGAGGAGTGTCACCGTGAACGCGCCCAATGATCCTGCGGAACGCTGTGTCCCCTTGCCCGGGCAGGCCGGGCAAGGGACCACGCTTCTTGAAGCCGATCTGCACTTGCCGCCGACCCCTGGCCAGGCCGCGGGCGAGGGGCAAGTGGCGATCCCGCACGCTCACCGGCTTCAGAGTATCGGGCGGATTTTTGGCCCGGGATTCATTGCCGGGGCGGCCGACGACGATCCAAGCGGGATTGCAACCTATGCGCAAGCGGGAGCGGCTTACGGTTACACGCTCGGTTGGACGATGTTGCTTACCTGGCCGCTCGCCGCAGCTGTGCAGGAGACGTGCGGGCGGATCGGCAGAACGACGGGCGAAGGTTTGACGGCGGCGATCAGCAAGCGCTGCCCGCTCGCGCTGCTCCGAACGGTCGTTCTGCTCCTCGTGGTCGCCAATGTCATCAACCTTGGTGCTGATCTGGGAGCGATGGGTTCGGCAATGTCGCTCATCGGCGGCGGCGCGCCGCACCTCTGGGTCATCATATTCGCCTTGCTCTCAACGCTGTTAGAGACCTTCCTCGACTACAAGCGCTACGCGCGTTTCCTGAGATGGATGACGCTGGCATTGCTGGCCTATGCGGCTACGGCATTTGCCGTGCACCTGTCATGGAGCGATGTGCTGCGTGGAGTCCTGCTACCGAGCATGCCGGACTCAAGCGCCTGGATGCTGGTAGCCGCGATCTTCGGCACCACGATCAGCCCCTATTTGTTTTTCTGGCAGGCCTCCCAGGAAGCAGAAGATGCCAGAGCTAAAGCGAAAAGCCTTTCGACATCGGAAGTCAGCGCCGGCGAAGAGCGCCGGATTAGCCTCGATAGCTGGTTCGGTATGTTTTTTTCAAACCTCATTGCCATTTTTATCATCATAACCACCGCCGCGACCTTGCATATCGCTGGTATTACGCAGATCGATACGGCCGCGCAGGCGGCCGAAGCACTCAGGCCGCTGGCGGGCGACTTTGCCTTTGCACTTTTTGCCAGCGGTATCATCGGGACCGGCCTTCTTGCCGTCCCGGTTCTAGCCGGCTCGGCGGCGTATGCGGTCTCCGAAGCCTTTGGGTGGCGTGCGGGCCTTGGGCTGGCACCTCGGAATGCCAAGGCTTTTTACAGCGTGATAGCTTCGGCCGGCATTCTGGGCATTCTCGTTCATTTCTCGCCGATCAGTCCCATGCAGGCGCTGCTGTGGAGTGCTGTCATCAACGGCTTTGTTGCAGCCCCACTTATTGCCCTGGTGATATGGCTCGGCTCGGATTCCGAAGCGATGAACGGTCACCCCATTCCCCGGCGGCTGCAACTGCTCGGTGGCGCGGCCTGTCTGGTCATGGTTGGCGTCGCCATCATGACGACGGTTTCGTGGATCGCGCCGGCCGCGCGGTAAATGATGATTGGCGCCTAGCGATCCAGCTTTCGCACTGACAGGTCAAGCTCGGCTTGAGATTGAAGCTTTCCGCCTCAGCCAATGCAGCATCGCGAATCCGAACGACGCGCGGCCTCGCTCAGGACGACATCGGTCAGCAAGTCTTGTGAACATTACGTAACGCTACGTGTGTGTGCCTGACATAAATCAAGGAAATGCAAGCCAATCGCCCAAGCCACCGCGCAAGCACTGACGCCTTAAAGCCGGCTTGGGTGCGCAATCCTGCGTCCAAGCTGCTCGGGCCGTGGGGACAGAATATCGGCCTTGACTCTGGACGGTGGTCGAAGCCCGACAACATGGTCGGGTCACGAATCCCACTCCTCAGAAACCGGCGTCCTGCCGCGGCGCGATCATGAGGGAGCAGCGGACGCGGCCTCCAGCCAGTGTAAGCCACTCCCAGAGACACTTTCATATTTGAGGTTGAGCATGAACCACTCTGTGATCATTCCCCCGCTCAAGCGTATTGCCGTGATAGGAACGTGCGTTCCGAGGCAGTGTGGCATCGCCACCTTCACCAACGATCTGCAGCAGGCATTGAAGAACTGCGATTCCGATCTTTCTTCAACGACGATCGCGCTGACGGACGATGCCAACACTTACGCCTATCCGCCCGATGTCGCCCTGGAGATCCAGCAGGCCACGCCCGCGTCCTATGCAGTCGCCGCCGATTTCCTCAACGTGTCGAACGTCGATCTCGTTTCTCTTCAGCACGAGTTCGGGATCTTCGGAGGCGAGGCCGGTGAATACATCCTTGGCCTTCTCAGCGGCCTCAGCGCTCCGATCGTCACGACGCTACACACCGTACTGGCCAACCCCAACCCTGCACAACGTCGCGTCATGGATGGCATCATCGAACATTCATCGCGCCTCGTCGTCATGGCGGACAAAGGACGGCGCATTCTGCAGGACGTCTATGATGTCCCGGCCGAGCACATCGCCGTGATACCACACGGCGTTCCGGACCGAGCCTTTATCGATCCGGCGATGGCGAAGCACAAACTGGGACTTGCAGACCGGACCCTGTTGATGACCTTTGGCCTGCTTGGTCCAGGCAAGGGTATCGAAACGGCAATTCGTGCAGTGCCGGCACTCGTTCGCGACCATCCCAATCTGCTCTATATGATCGTCGGCGCAACCCACCCCAACCTCGTTAGGGATGAAGGCGAACGCTATCGCGATAGCCTCGTTGCACTCGCAGCCGAACTCGGCGTCATCGAGAATATTTGCTTTGTCGACCGATATCTCTCACTGGATGAGCTGCTCGACCATTTGGCTGCATGCGATATCTACCTATCGCCTTACCCCAATGAAGCGCAGATCGTTTCAGGAACGCTGGCCTACGCTGTTGCCCTTGGTAAAGCGGTCGTCTCGACGCCCTTCTGGTATGCGCAGGAACTGCTCGCCGACCATTGTGGCGTTCTGGTGCCGTTTTCGGAACCGGATGCACTCGGAGCTGCCGTCGCTCGATTGATCGTCGATGGCGCGTCGCGTAGCGAGATTCGAACCCGCGCGTACGAGCGCGGTCGCGCGATGATCTGGTCGAGCGTGGCGAAGCAGTACCTGAAAGTCTTCTCCGATGTCCGATTTGAAAGACGCTCCGGCGCGTCGCGGGCTATACGTCCTTCAAATGACGAAGCCTGGAACAGGGCGCTTCCACCGATAACGACGGACCATCTCGCCGCTCTTACCGACATGGTCGGCATAACCCAGCACACAAAATTCGCGGTTCCGGACCGGAGGCACGGCTACTGTCTCGATGACAACGCGCGCGCGCTGTTGCTTCTCTCTGAACTCTCGACGCTGCGTTCTCTCACGCCACAGGAGGAGCAGCTTGCGCTGACATATGCCGCGTTCGTTGAGCACGCCTGGTCGCCAAAGGATAACCGCGTTCATAATTTCATGGGGTTCGACCGCACATGGCTCGACGATGCGGGAGCCGACGACGCGCATGGTCGCACGGTCTGGGCACTGGGCGCGTTCGCAATGCGAAAAGACGATCGATTCCTGGACGGATGGGCCGCCGCGCGCTTGCTGGAGATGGCACCCGCGTTGGTAGCGCTGACCACGCCGCGCGCCTGGGCCTACGGGCTGCTCGGCATCTCAAAACTTCTCCGGCGCTTCCCAGGCCATCGCAACCTGGAGCAGCTGCGAGGAGAACTGTCCAATCGCTTGTTCCAACGTTGGTGTGACGCAGCTGCGCCCGACTGGGTCTGGTTCGAAGACAGGCTCGGCTATGATAATGCCCGATTGTGTGAAGCTCTCATCGAAAGCGGCCATGACACCGGCAACCAGTCTCACCTTGATGCCGGCCTCGATACGCTACGGTGGCTGATGACGCTGCAGACGGCCGAAGTGGGGCACTTTCGGCCTATCGGAACCGAAACATTTGGAAGCGATCGGCGTCATCCGCAGCCATTCGACCAACAGCCCCTGGAAGCCTGTGCAGCGGTTGGTGCATGCCTTACCGCGGCGCGAGTCACGAGCGACGCATGGTGGCAGCGCGAAGCGCGCCGTGCATTCAACTGGTTTCTCGGGGCAAACGACCTTGGCATTCCCGTCGTGGACGTCAAACGAGGCGCCTGCTTCGATGGTCTCCATCCGGACCGGCGCAATGCCAACCAAGGCGCTGAATCGACGCTCGCATATCTTTCCGCGCTGACCGCGATCCTGAGCGCGGCCGAGAAGGATGCCTCGTTGAGTAAAGCCCCGCGCGTGGTCGAACTTTGCACGGCCGGTAATAAACCTCTCAGGCGGGTACCCAACGCATTCCGAACAGGTCTTCCCGAAGACCGCCCAGAATCTCAGCTCTCCTGTGGATGCCCAAATTCATGAAAGCGGACTCGGCACAGCTGGCTCAACCGGACGAAGCACTCGAAAGGCGCGCGATCGACACCATCCGCACGTTGGCGATGGATGCCGTACAGAAGGCCAATTCGGGCCATCCGGGCACGCCGATGGCGATGGCGCCGGTGGCCTACACGCTGTGGCGGGACTTCGTCCGCTACGATCCGGACACGCCCGACTGGCCGAACCGCGATCGCTTCGTTCTTTCGGTCGGCCATGCCTCGATGCTGCTCTATGCGGTGCTGCACTTGGCCTTGGTCAAGGAGATTGACCCGGACGGCAAGCCGACGGGCAGGCCCGCGGTCGGTCTCGACGACATCAAGCAGTTCCGCCAACTCGGCTCGAAGACCCCGGGCCACCCCGAGTACCGTATGACTACCGGTGTCGAGACGACGACCGGCCCGCTCGGCCAAGGGTGCGGCAATTCGGTCGGCATGGCGATTGCCGAGCGGGCGCTTGCCTCGCGCTTCAACCGCGACGGTTTCGAGCTGTTCGATCACAACATCTATGTGCTGTGCGGCGACGGCGACATGATGGAGGGCGTCTCGAGTGAGGCCGCATCACTCGCCGGACATCTCGCCCTGTCAAATCTCTGCTGGATCTACGACAGCAATCATATCTCGATCGAAGGTTCGACCGAGCTCGCCTTCACCGAGGATGTCGGCAAACGATTCGAGGGCTATGGCTGGAACGTCATCCAGGTCGATGACGCTAACGACACCAGGGCCGTCGCGCGCGCAATCGCGGCCTTTCGCGACGCCCATGACCGGCCGACCCTCATCGTCATCCGCTCGGTGATCGGCTGGGGCAGCCCCAGAGCAGGTAGCGAGAAGGCGCACGGCGAGCCACTGGGCGAAGACAATGTCCGCGCTACCAAGAAAGCCTATGGCTGGCCCGAAGGCGCCCAGTTTCTCGTGCCGGACGGTGTGGCAGAAGCGTTCAACGCCGCGGTTGCGGGACGCGGCAGGCCGGCACGCGAGGCGTGGGAGGAAACCTTGGCCCGCTACCGCGAGAGCTTTCCAGCTGAGGCCAGGGAGATGGACCTGCTGCGCCGGGGCAAGCTGCCGAGTGACTGGCAGGCAACAATCCCCACCTTTCCTCCCGATGCCGTGGGGCTGGCCTCGCGCGACAGCGGTGGCAAGGTGCTGAACGCAATCGCACCGCACGTGCCGCTGCTGATCGGGGGCGCGGCGGATCTCTCGCCCTCTACCAAGACTAGCCTGACTTTTCAGGGAGCGGGATCGTTTGGGAAGAACGACCATTCAGGTCGCAACATGCACTTCGGTGTGCGGGAGCATGCGATGGGATCGATCGCCAACGGCATGGCCCTATCCTACCTGCGCTCCTACACCGGCACCTTCCTGGTTTTCGCGGATTATATGCGCGCGCCGATAAGGCTGGCAGCGATCATGGAACTGCCGGTCGTGTTCGTGTTCACGCATGATTCTATTGGTGTCGGCGAGGACGGGCCGACTCACCAACCGATCGAACATCTGGCCACGCTTCGAGCCATCCCTGGGCTCGACACGATCCGGCCGGGCGACGCAAACGAGGTGGCGGCAGCGTGGAAGGTCGCTCTCAGCCACAGCCACGAGCCGACCGCGCTGATCCTCTCGCGCCAGGCGATCCCGACGCTCGATCGAACAAAATATGCGTCCGCCGACGGGCTGGAGAGAGGCGGCTACATCCTTGGCGACGCCGAGCGCGGCGATCCCGAGATCATCCTCATCGGTACCGGCAGCGAACTGCCGATGGTGGTGGCCGCCCACGAGAAGTTATCGGGCGAAGGCGTCCGATCGCGAGTGGTTTCGCTGCCGAGCTGGTATTTGTTCGAAAAGCAGGACGACGCCTATCGCGACAGAGTGTTCCCCGATGCGGTGCGCGCGCGGCTCGCCGTCGAACAGGGCGGATCGATGGGCTGGGACCGCTATGTCGGACATGACGGCGGGACAATAACTATGAAGACCTTCGGAGCCTCGGCGCCGCTCGCCAAGCTCCAGGAAAAATTCGGTTTCACCGTCGACAATATCTGCGCCGTGGCGCGCGATCTGATCGAGAAGAACAAATGACCCGCCGTCTCAAAAACCTTGGCGCTGCGGGACAGGCCGTGTGGCTAGACTTCGTCGACCGCAAATTTCTGAACGAAGGCGGGCTGCGCAAGCTGGTTGAGGAGGACGGTCTGACCGGCGTCACCTCCAACCCCTCGATCTTCGAGAAGGCGATGGGCCATGGCGACGCCTATGACGAGGGTTTTAACAACTTCCTCGGCAAGGCCGACGCGAGCGTCACCGATACCTACGAAAGCCAGGCGATCGCCGACATCAAGGCGGCAGCCGCCGATCTACGACCGGTGTACGACCGGCTCGGCGGCGGGGACGGCTATGTAAGCCTTGAGGTTTCGCCCAATCTCGCCAACAGCACCGACGACACGATCGAGGAAGCACGGCGACTGTGGGATATGGTGGCCGAGCCCAATCTGATGGTGAAGGTGCCCGGCACACGGGCTGGCATTCCTGCGATCCGTCAACTGATCGAGGATGGGCTCAACATCAATGTGACATTGCTTTTCTCGCTCACCGCTTATCAGGCGGTCGCGGAGGCTTATATGGCCGGCCTCGAGGCGCGGGTGAAGAAGGGAGAAGCGATCAACCGGATCGCGAGCGTCGCGAGCTTCTTCGTCAGCCGCATCGATGCGCAGATCGACAAGACGATTGATGCGCGCGTCAGGGAAGGCGACCCGGAAAGCGAGGCTCTAAATGCCATTCGCGGCCAAGTCGCAATCGCCAATGCCAAGCTTGCCTATGCCTGGTACCAGGAGTTGCTCGCGAGCGACCGATGGCAGGCGCTGGCCGCCAAGGGAGCGATGCCGCAGCGACTATTGTGGGCCTCGACCGGGGTTAAGGACCCCGCCTACCCCGATACGCTCTACATCGACTCGCTGATCGGACCCGACACCGTCAACACGATGCCGCCTGGGACGATGGACGCGTTCCGTGACCATGGCACGGCCCTGGCCACACTGACCGATAATCTGGATAAAGCACTCCATGTGCTGGCCGAAACCGAGCGTCTCGGCCTTAAACTGGGTGATATTGCGGACAGGTTGGTCGAGGCGGGTGTGACGCTGTTCGCCGATGCGGCGGATGCACTGCTTGGCGCGGTCGCGGGCAAGCGTACCGCGTTCCTCGGCCGCCGACAAAACTTGATGGCAGTCGATCTCCCGGCAGGACTTCAGGAGGCTGTCGCCACGCGCCTCGAAACCGCTCGCGCCGAGGCTTGGCCGCGCCGGCTGTGGAAGGGCGATGCCTCGCTCTGGACCGGCAAGGACGAGGGCAAATGGCTCGGGTGGCTCGCCGCCGCCCGCAGTGAGCAGGTTGATCCAGACACGCTCAAGATGCTCGGTGAAGAAGCCAAAGGCTTCAAGGACGCGGTGCTGCTCGGCATGGGCGGATCGAGCCTCGGCCCCGAGGTGATCGCGCGCATCCTCGGCAGCGCAAAGGGTAGCCCAAAGCTGCACGTGCTCGACACCAGCGACCCCGGCCAGATCGCGACGGTCGCGGCAGCGATCGACCCGGCGAACACGCTGTTCATAATATCCTCCAAATCGGGATCGACAATGGAGCCTGAGCTCCTGCGCGCCTATTTCTATGCAGCGGCCGGCCAGGACGGCAGCCATTTCGTTGCGGTCACCGACCCTGGATCAAAGCTGGACCAGACCGCGAAGGCGGATGGCTTCGCGCATATCTTCGCAGGGGATCCCGCGATCGGCGGGCGCTATTCGGTGCTGTCGGCTTTCGGCATGGTTCCCGCCGCCGCGATGGGCATCGATATCCAGGATTTCTACGAGAAAACCCAGCCAATGGTCTTCGCCTGCGGTGCCGATTCACCTCCTGCAGCAAACCCTGGCGTGCGCCTTGGGGTGATAATCGGCGAGGCGGCTATCGGCGGGCGCGACAAGCTAACCATCTTGGCATCCAAGGGACTAGAACCGTTCGGGGCCTGGCTCGAGCAGTTGCTTGCTGAGTCGACAGGCAAGAAAGGCAAGGGGATTATTCCGGTCGACCTTGAGCCCGCGGGACCGCCGGAGGTTTACGGGAGCGATCGCCTGTTCGTGCATCTTCACCTCGAAGGAGACGCGGAGGACGGGCTGGACAGCAAGCTCGCGCAGCTAAAGCAGGCCGGCCATCCCCTCATCCGGATCACGGTCGCCTCACGCGATTTGATCGGCCAGGAGTTCTTCCGCTGGGAAATCGCGACGGCAATTGCAAGCGCCGTTATTGGGATCAATCCGTTCGACCAGCCCGACGTGGAGGATGCCAAAATCGCCACGCGCGAGCTCGTCGATGCTTATGAAGCTTCCAGTGCGCTTGAACCAGAGATCGCGATCGCGGAAGACGCAGACTTGGCGATCTACGCTGCTGGCGAAAGCGGATTCGGCTCGGGCGATCCGGTGAACCTGCTGCGGCTCCACTTTGCCCGGCTGAAGCCCGGACATTATGCCGGTTTCCTCGGATTTATCGAGCGCGACGAGGCGAATGCGGCGGCAATGGCCGCGATGCGGATGGCGGTGCGTGCTACCAAGGCGGTGGCGACGGTCGCGGGTTTTGGGCCGCGTTTCCTACACTCAACGGGGCAGGCCTATAAAGGCGGCCCGGCGAGCGGGTTGTTTCTGACGATCACGCGCGATCCCCATCCCGATCTGTCGATCCCAGGCAGGAAGGCGAGCTTCGGCACCATTCAGATTGCGCAGGCGCGCGGCGACATGGCCGTGCTTGCTGCGCGCGGGCGGCCCGTTCTGCGGGTCCACATCAAGAAGGACGGCAGCGGCATCGAAGCCTTGCGCGCAGCTGTCATCGCGGCAACCCAAAACTGAGGAATGAGCACATGCGTATAGCGATGATCGGCCTTGGCAGAATGGGAGCCAATATTGCGCGCCGTCTGATGCGCGGCGGTCACGAGATCGTCGCCTTCGATCGGAACCCGCCGCTGGTGGACATGCTGGCCGGCGAAGGCGCAACCGCTGCCGCTTCGCTTGAAGAGGTCGCAGCCAAACTGGAGGGCCCGCGCATCTTCTGGGTGATGCTGCCGGCTGGGCCGCCGACAGAGAGCACGATCGAGACGCTGATGGGCCTGGCCTCCCCAGGCGACATCATCATCGACGGCGGCAACAGCTTCTACAAGGACGACATCCGCCGGGCGAAGCTGTGCGCCATGAAAGGGCTCCACTATGTCGATGTGGGCACCTCGGGCGGTGTGTGGGGCCTTGACCGAGGCTATTGCATGATGATCGGAGGCGATGCCGCGACGCTCGACAGTCTCGATCCTCTCTTCGAGGCCATGGCACCAGGCTTTGGGACGATCGCACGCACACCGGATCGCGGCGGTCCCAACGAGGACACCCGTGCCGAGAAGGGGTATATCCATGCCGGTCCAGCCGGCTCGGGCCATTTCGTCAAGATGGTTCACAACGGCATCGAATACGGCTTGATGCAGGCCTATGCCGAGGGGTTCGACATCCTGAAGGGCAAGTCATCCGCCAAGCTGCCGGAAGACGAGCGCTTCGACCTCAACCTCACTGACATCGCCGAGGTCTGGCGCCGCGGCAGCGTGATTTCGTCGTGGTTGCTCGATCTGACCGCGACGGCGCTCGCCAAAGACCAAATGCTGGAGCAGTTCTCGGGCCAGGTCGCGGATTCCGGCGAGGGTCACTGGACGATCGAGGCGGCAATGGAGGAGGCGGTCCCTGCCTACGTGCTCTCAGCGGCACTGTTCGCGCGCTACCGCAGCCGGGTCGACACGACGTTCGGCGACAAGCTGCTCTCGGCGATGCGGTTCGGCTTCGGCGGCCATGTCGAGATGCCGCAATGAGCGATGCTCTGACTGCACCCTCTGCTACTTTCGTTATCTTCGGCGCATTTGGGGACCTCGCCCGCCGATTGCTGATACCCGCGCTCGTTAACCTCGCTCGGGCCGGCTTGCTGAATGAGGACATGGCGCTCGTCGGTGTCAGCCATCATGACAGCGACGACGAGCAGCTGCGCCAGGCGCTTGACGAATTCGTGAAGGACGATGCCAACTGGCCATGGCTCCGCAGTCGTATCCGCTATTTGAAGGGCGATTTCGCCGATTCGACTATGTATCAGGCTCTCGGCCGCCAACTTACCGGGAACGCGATCTTCTACCTCGCCACAGCGCCGGCCTTCTTCGGTACCGTCGTAAATCAGCTCGGCGATGAAGGGCTGCTCAACGAGACCGATGGTTTCCGCCGCGTCGTGATCGAAAAACCGTTCGGGACCGACCTTGCCTCTGCACAGGCGCTGAACCGGCAAATCCTTTCCCGCGCCAGCGAGTCCCAGATCTACCGGATCGATCATTTCCTTGGGAAGGAGACCGTGCAGAACATCATGGTCACACGCTTCGGCAACACCATGATGGAAGCCGTCTGGAACAACCGCTACGTCGATCATGTCCAAATAACGGCGGCCGAGGCGGTGACCGTCGGCACCCGCGGCAGCTTCTACGATGCCACCGGCGCATTGCGCGACATGGTTCCCAATCATCTCTTCCAGCTGCTGGCGCTGATAGCGATGGAGCCGCCGATCAGCTTCGATGCCGATGCGATCCGGACGGAGAAAGAGAAGGTCATTGCCGCCATCCGCCCGATCGACCCGACCGAGGCAATTCGCGGGCGCTATTGCTCCGGCGCCATCGCTGGCAAGGCCGTTTCCGCCTATCTCGATGAGCCCGACGTTGACCCTGCCAGCCGCACGGAGACCTTCGCCGCGCTCAAGTTGCACGTGGAGACGTGGCGGTGGTCGGGCGTGCCCTTCTATCTGCGCACCGGGAAGGCGCTGGCGACCCGTGATACCGAGATCGTCGTCCAATTCCGCGACGTGCCGCTGGCGCTTTTCCAGGAGACGGTGGTGGACCGGCTGCCCCCCAACCGTCTTGTGGTGCAAATTCAGCCCGACGAGGGCATCAGCCTTGAGTTTGTGGTCAAGCGGCCTGGGCTCGTCGTGAACACTGCGCCGGTCGCCATGGATTTCCGCTACCGGGACCATTTCGACGTGGGCCACCAGACCGGCTACGAAACTTTGCTCTATGACGTGCAATCGGGCGACCAGACGCTGTTTCAGCGTGCCGCGCAGATCGAAGGTGGCTGGCGCGCCGTGCAGCCGCTCCTCGATCTGTGGGCGCAAGGCACCCCCGAGGGATACGCCGCAGGCAGCGCCGGCCCCGAAAGTGCAGATGCGCTGATGCACCGCGCGCATCGACGCTGGCATCACCTTGGATGAGCGGCCCTATTCGCCTGATCGTCTCCGATATAGATGGCACGCTCCTCCGCCAGGACAAAAGCCTCTCCGACGGCGTGATCTCTGCGGTTGGAAGGGCCAGGACGGCTGGTATTGCGGTGAGCCTGATCAGTGCCCGCCCGCCCAGCGGCATGCTCTGGATCGCGAAACGGCTGGAGCTCACAGGCGTCATCGGTGCCTTCAACGGCGGCACGATCGTCCGGCCCGACGGGACTGTCGTTTCGGCAGATCAACTTGAGCCCGAATGCGCCGCGCGAGCACTCGCCCTGCTTGAGCACCCGGCCGTCACGCCGTGGCTGTTCTCGGGTGGCCTCTGGTATGCCCAAGCAACCGACGATGTGTATGTTCCACGCGAGCGGCGCGCGGCAAGCATCGAGCCGATAATCAAGGACGACTTCGCGGCATTGCTCGCTCATCCCGACAAGATCGTCGGCGTCAGCGGTGACCATGCATTGCTCGCGCGACTTGACGGCGAGATCGCGGCAGCGCTCGGACAGTTTGCGACTGTCGGCCGTTCGCAGCCTTACTATCTCGACATTACCGCTCCCCAGGCCAACAAGGGCGATGGCGTCGCCGCGCTGGCAGCCGCGATCGGCGTACCGCTCGCCAACGTTGCCGTGCTCGGCGACGAGCGTAATGACCTGCCGATGTTCGCGCGCGCCGGCCTCTCGATTGCGATGGGGCAGGGTCCCGATGCGGTCCGCTCCGCCGCTGACCAGGTGACCCTGTCGAACGAGGAGGACGGCGCTGCCCAAGCGATAGACAATATCATCCTGATGGAGGCTTCGAGATGATCGAGCCTGGCCAAGAGCGGATCCGCCGCGACATCTTGGAAAAGTTCATCGCGTTCGGAGGGCCGTCAAAGCCGGCTATCGTGCAGGCGATCCTCGATACAACCGTCGCACCGGTTACCGTCCGCCTGAAGAATATCGAACCCGATCGCTCGAGCGCCGCCTATCCGCCGAGCGACAGCACCCTGATTGGAGTCCACCGATGAAGCGCCTTATCGCCTTCGACCTTGACGGCACCCTGGCCGAGAGCAAACAGCCTATAGGCCAAGAAACGGCCGAGTTGCTTGCCAAGCTGCTTGATCTCGTCGGCGTCGCGGTGATCTCCGGTGGCGACTGGCCTCAGTTCGAAGCACAAGTCGTGTCGCGATTGCCCATCAGAGCTGACGTCCGTCAGTTATTCATCATGCCAACCACGGGCACCAAGCTCTACCGCTTCACGGATGCCTGGAAGCCGGTCTATGCTGATGTATTCGACCCCGACGAGCGCAGGCGCATTCTTCAGGCGTTTGAACTGGCCCCATGGGAAGTGGGCCTTCCGGACGAGAGGACATGGGGTGAGCGGATCGAGGACCGCGGGAGCCAGATTACTTTCTCTGGACTTGGACAGGAGGCGCCGCTCGACGCAAAGAAAGCGTGGGATCCCGACTTCGCCAAGCGCAAGGCACTGCAGGCAGCGCTTCGATCACGACTGCCCGAGCTGTCCGTCAACGTGGGGGGATCAACCTCCATCGACATCACTCGCCAAGGCATCGACAAGGCTTATGGAATGCGCCGTCTTTCCGAGGAATCCGGCATTCCGCAGTCGGCTATGCTGTTCATGGGAGACGCGATCTATCCCGGTGGCAACGATGATCCCGTTCGCACAGCCGGAATCGACGTAATCCCCGTGCGAGACGTGGCGGAGACCCGGACCGCGATGATGGCAATTCTCGCTTGCCTCAAACCCTGATCCGATTGCTATGGCATGGTATCCCCTGTGCACAGCCAACATCGCTAAACGACGCGCGGCCGCCCCGAATTGACGTTCGTCTTCCTTGAACGGCATCTACCGCTCGAACAGTCTGCAATTCCCAATCAGTTCGAGTGACCTACTCCATCACACTTAGGAGGTTATCAATCGAGGCCGTAGCAAAGGCAGTGAAGCTATCGGCCACCCCATAGGGTAGTAACATCGTTCGATCGTGAACGATCACACCGCAGCTATAGACGACGTTGGGTACGTACCCGTCCCTCTCGTGCGGGCTCGGGGCCAGTACCGGGCGCGGCGTGCGCGCCAGCAGCTTTGATGGGTCATTCTTGTCGAGCAGGCATGCGCCAATGCAATAGTTGCGGACCGTACCAACGCCGTGGGTCATCACTAACCAGCCTTCGTCAATCTCGATCGGCGACCCGCAATTGCCCATCTGGACGAATTCCCAAGGGAATTTTGGTGTAATGAGCTTTTCGCCACCTGCCCAGTTAAGCAGTTCATCGGAGAAGTGAAGCCAGATGTTCTTGCTGTCCTGACGCCCAAGCATGGCGTATTTTCCCGCTATGCGGCGAGGGAAAAGGGCCATGCCCTTTCCACTCGAGGCCTGGCCGGTCAGGACGCGCATCTCGAACGATCTAAAATCGGCCGTGCTCAGCAATTCCGATCGCACTTGGCCACCGCCGAACGCTGTATATGTACCATGGTAGCTGATGCTGCCATCATCCTCGCAGAAGCGAACAAGGCGCGTATCCTCGATACCCTGCGTTTGGCTCGGCAGGACCGGGAAAAGCACTGTCTCCGAGATCGTGCGACTGCCGGCGCAACACAGGCGTGCTGCTATGCCCTCCCCTCTCCCGCATGTATCGATGAGGGGCGATACCGATGTCGGGCTGGGATCATCGACCAAAAGTGCGCCGCCAGGCGTCCAGGTGCCGGTGCGGAACGTCACGGAAGATACATGCCCCTCGCCGATGCCTCGCAGCGACATCACGAAACGAAGCGTGCCCTCGGGCAGACCCGACTGGTCGGGATGGAGCACGGCGCTTGGGTTGAACAAGGCGGCGGCCTCATATGCAAATTCTTCGCTGCAGTAGGCGCCTATTAATCGCCGCTGCTTGGCGTTGATACGATCGGCACCCGCGATCCCGCTGGCGACTTCGTTGAACCGGCGAAGCAACATCGCATCGACGTCGCGGTGGTTCTCGTCCAGGGATAGTGTGACGCCTTTCAGCTGACGCGCCAACTCAGCCTCATCGAGCGCCACGATCAGATCGACAGTCTCCTGGGTGCGGGACGTGCCGCCGTCGAAATCTCTGGGATAATTCGGCTCAAAAGGACGGACGACGGTGCGCGATGGATCGGGTCGAAGAACGCGATCATAGAAGTTTAGCTTTGCGCGTGCGGTCATGCTGGTCGGTCTCCATTCGAATAATCCGCGCAGATCAATAAAGGCGCGAGCGCCAATATCGCGAGCCCGTCCTGGGCCCGACATTCGCCCTCGGTGGATGGCACTGTCGCGTCGGTAGGGCATGGTGCCTTCGCGCCGAATTGGGATTGTTACGTAGCCATTTCAGTGCCGCGCGCAGCGCACCAGGGAAACGTGATGCCTGCGTTTGGCCTGCTCGATCGAATGCGCGATGTTCTAGCGGAATGCCTTGATCGCCGCGCTCAGATTGACCCTGGCAGATCGATCGTAGTGACTGACTGGCGGGATCTGCGCATCGATTCCGAGAAGCTGATAGACCGCCATTTGCGCGGCCCGCACCGAATATTCGACGGTGAAGACGACATCTTCGGGTATTTCGACGAACTGACTGACAAAGGCGAGATTCCGCGTCGTTTCGGGAACCGGGAACGGCCGTTCGCCTTTCGAGCGCGGCATGAACATGCTCGTAATATAGGGCATCCGGCAGGGGATGCAGTTTGCCGTTTCAAAGACTGTCATGTCGATATTGAGATGGCCACATAGCTCGATCAGAAGGTCCTCCCCACAGCAGGCTGACATCGCCTTTGGCACGAAATCGCCGATGCGATCGGGGTGCAGAGCATACCCCCAGAACACCCGGCTCGTCGCCGGCTGGTCGGGGAAATGCGGTTGATGCGCCAATACCACCGACATCAACCAGCTCGAATCCTTGAAGGTCACAAGTCCGCCCGTGCCCGCCACGTTTCCGGTGAAGGATTCCATATGGTCGAAGAAGCGCGTGTTTCCCTGCGTGACCGTGAACGATATCCAGCAAGATTCGGCGATCGAGCTATTGAAGGCGGCTGGGTTCCCAAAGCCGGGATGCTCCGCGGCGAGCTTCTCCCATAGGGCCCACCCGCCGCTGTCATGTTTCGTCCGATGCGGCGGCGCACTGGTCATGGATCCCAGGCTCGAGGCGTCGGTCATCGAACCGTTCTGAAAAAAGACGAGGTCTTCGGGTCCGACGTCAATGGCTTCGGCCGCTTCGCCGTGGCGCAGCAGGATGCGGCTGACCGCTGACTTGCCGCCGATCGGGGCGAGGACGAGGTCTGTGACCAATGTGTCCCTGGCGAAATGGACGCCCCGTTCTTCGAGCCAGGCGGCCAGAGGACGGACCAGGGAATCATATTGGTTGTAGACCGTGCGCTTTACGCCCGCGAGCGTTTCGATCCTCGAGAATTCCTTGATGAAACGATGGAGGTAGCGCCTGAATTCGACCGCGCTGTGCCATGGCTGAAAGGCGAAGGTCGTTGCCCACATATACCAGAATTTGGTCTCGAAAAATGAAGGCGAGAGCCAATCGGTAATCCGTGTGGCGCCCAATCGCTCTTCACTGGCGACGGAAAGGCTGAGCAATTCCAGCCGGTCGTTCATCGAGAAGCCCATCGAGGTCACGTCGAGGATGGCACAATCGCGGTCGATCAGGCGTGCCTTCGAATGCGATCGTACACGTTCGTTGAACGCGATCGTCTCCTCGAAGACGGTCAAGCCGGGATGTTCGAGCGAGGGGATCGTCTTGAACAGACCCCAGGTGCATTCGTAATTATCCGTTGTCAGCATCCGGCCGCCGCGCATCGAATAGCCATCCGATGCGCTGCCGGCGCCGTCGAGGCTGCCGCCAAGGATCGGAAGCATTTCATAGACGGTAATGTCGCTGCCCTTCAGGCCACCGTCGCGGATCAGGAAGGCCGCTGCGGCCAGGGAGCCGATGCCGCCGCCGACAAGATACGCTTTTCTACCGCTTGCCATGTTGTTCTCCACTGGCGCCAAGTGGCGCCATGATCGAAATGAGCCGGAGTCCCGGTCCGAGCGATGCCACTATGCCGGGGGCCGACGGCGCGGCGGTTCTCACCAAAAGATCGGACCTGCCGGGACGATGTGGGCGCACGCACGGGTGGTTGGGCACAGGCGGGGCACACCGTCAGAGCATTCGCTTGGTCAGTGGGCGCCGCCCTCGAAATCGATCACGATCCGCCCCTCGATTTCACCATGATGCATGCGCGCGAAAATATCGTTGATGTTCTCCAGCGTGTCCGTCGTGACGGTCGCGCGAACCTTGCCCTCCGAGGCAAAATCAAGCGCTTCCTGCAGATCGAGCCGCGTGCCGACGATGGAGCCACGAACAGTGATCCCGTTCAGGACCGTGTCGAAAATCGACAGCGGAAAGTCGCCTGGCGGAAGCCCGTTCAACGCCACCGTGCCTCCCCGCCTGACCATGCCGAGTGCTTGCTGGAATGCGATCGGCGACACTGCTGTGACAAGTGCGCCATGGGCGCCACCGATCTCCTTCTTGATGAATGCGGCAGGGTCGACGTTGCGCGCGTTGACGGTGAGATCCGCGCCCAGTCGCTCCGCGAGCACGAGTTTGGCGTCGTCGATGTCGACGGCCACGACATTGAGCCCCATTGCCTTGGCATATTGCACGGCCATATGTCCGAGACCGCCGATGCCCGAGATCGCCACCCAATTACCGGGCCTCGTCTCGGTGACCTTCAGCCCCTTGTAGACCGTCACGCCGGCGCACAGGATCGGAGCGATGTCGATGAACCCGATATTGGCCGGCAGGTGACCGACATAATTGGGATCGGCAAGAACATATTCCGCAAAACTGCCATTCACCGAATAGCCGGTATTTTGCTGGGCCTCGCACAGGGTTTCCCATCCGCCGAGGCAATGAACGCAGTGCCCGCAGGCCGTGTAGAGCCAGGGGACGCCGACACGGTCGCCCTCTTTCACATAGGTCACGCCGCTACCTACCGCGACCACATGACCGACACCCTCATGGCCTGGGATGAAGGGCGGATTGGGCTTCACCGGCCAGTCTCCCTCGGCCGCATGAAGGTCGGTATGACAGACGCCGGTCGCCGCGATCTTCACCAGGATCTGGCCCGGGCCCGGCATCGTGACAGGCACTTCTTCGATCACCAGCGGTTGGCCGAATTCGCGTACGACCGCGGCCTTCATTGTCTTGTTCATAGTGGAGTTCCTTGCGGTGACGGCCGCGCGGGTTAGCCGCAGCCGGAGTGAGCCGGGTCAAAAAAGGCCGAGGGACGTCTCGTCGTAGCTGACCAACAGATTCTTGGTCTGCTGATAGTGGTCGAGCATCATCTTGTGGTTTTCGCGCCCGAATCCGGAGGCCTTGTAACCTCCGAATGCCGCGTGCGCCGGGTAGGCATGGTAGCAATTGGTCCACACCCGGCCCGCCTCGATCGCGCGGCCCAGCCGATAGGCATCATTGCCGCTGCGGGTCCACACGCCGGCGCCCAATCCATAGATGGTGTCGTTGGCGATCGAGATCGCCTCTTCGACCGTCTTGAACGGCGTCACCGACAGGACCGGCCCAAAAATCTCCTCCTGGAAAATCCGCATCTTGTTGTTGCCGACAAACACGGTGGGCTCGACGAAGAAGCCGTCGTCGAACTCGCCTCCCGGACGGGCGCGCTGTCCCCCCGTCAGGCACTCGGCGCCTTCCTGCTTGCCGATGTCGATATAGCCCAGGATCTTGTGAAGCTGATCCTCCGATGCCTGCGCGCCCATCTGCGTGAGCGGATCGAGCGGGTCGCCGACCCGGATCGCCCCGACGCGCGCGACCGCTCTTTCGACAAACCGATCGAAGATCGATTCATGGACGAGCGCGCGCGAGGGGCAGGTGCAGACCTCGCCCTTGTTGAACGCGAACAGGGCGAAGCCTTCCAGTGCCTTGTCGAGGAAACTGTCGTCCTCGTTCATGACGTCTGCCAGAAAGATGTTCGGGGACTTTCCGCCCAGCTCCATCGTCTGCGGGATCAGATGCTCGGCGGCATAGCCCATGATCTGCCGGCCGGTCGTCGTTTCGCCGGTGAAGGACACTTTCGCAATCCGCGGATTGGCCGCAATCGCGCGCCCGACCGACGCGCCGGGTCCGGTCACGATATTTACCACCCCAGGCGGCAGGATATCGGCGGTCAGCTCGGCGAACAGCAGCAGCGAAAGAGGTGTCTGCGAGGCCGGCTTGATGACGGTGCAGTTGCCGGCCGCCAGCGCCGGGGCGATCTTCCATGCCGCCATCAGCAGCGGGAAATTCCACGGGATGATCTGCCCGACGACGCCCAGCGGTTCCCTGAAATGGTAGGCGATCGTCTTGTCGTCGATTGTCGAGATCGCCCCTTCTTCTGCGCGGACGCAGCCGGCAAAATAGCGGAAGTGGTCGATGGCCAGCGGCACATCGGCGCCGCGCGTTTCGCGGATCGGCTTGCCGTTGTCCATGGTCTCGGCAAGCGCGAGCAGCTCGAGATTCTCCTCGAGCCGGTCGGCCACGCAATTGAGGATCTTTGCGCGCTCGGCAGGGGCCATGCGCGCCCAGCCCTCCTTCGCCCGGTGAGCAGCGTCCAGCGCTGCCTCCACATCCTCTGGCGAAGACTTGGCGATCTCGGCCAGCTGCCGGCCGTTGATCGGACTATGGTCTGTAAAATATTCCCCGCGAATGGGTTCCACCCATCGGCCGCCAATGAAGTTGCCGTAGCGTGACGGTGCGTGACCCTTCGCCCGGACGGTGTCGATCGCTTGCTGGAACATGAAACGTCTCCGCTACACATGGCCGGGCCCCCAGGTGTGCGGCACCGCGAACCCGATATTCTCCCTCGCAGGAGGGCTGAGTTGGGGTGTGCGAGCTGACGACTTTGCGAAATATTGGGATTGTTACGTAGCTGCTGGGCGACCAATCCGAGGGCGGGATGATGCGCCGCGGATCGGACGCTAGAAGCAGTGTATCGGGGCCGAACGCCGACACCGGCGTCAACGTCAGTAATAATCGGCGAGCGTCAGCCGCCGCACGATACCGGATCCGTCGACGAGCCTAACGTGCGTGCCGGCAGGGAGGAAGCGCCAGCGCCAAAGCTCCCCGCGCGTGTAGCTGGCATTGATTGGCCGACCGTCAATACGGACGATCTGATCGCCGATCGACCAGCCGCTCATCTCGGCCGGACTATGGGCCGCGACGTGGGCGACGGTCAGGGCCGAAGGCGAAACCGCCAAGCCGAAGCCTGAGCGGTCTTTCAGCATCGGAAGCCTGCGCTTTGGCGGCGCCGGGCGCAGCCACAGACTTTCCGCGGTGATATCCATGATCACATCGAATTGCGCGATAAGCGGCAATCCGATGCTGCCCACCGCGCTGTCGGATTGCCAATGATCCAGCCCCGCCACCGGCACCACGACAATGTGGGCTCCGCCGATAGCAACGTCGTCCAGGACAAAGGCGGTCACGATCTGAACCCCATCGAGGCTTCCCAACGCCGCGGTCGACCGGGCTTTGCCGGCGAGGAGATTCTGCGCGGCCACCAAGGCGGTGGACAGCATGAGCGCATTTGCACTCCCGAGATCGAAGATGAGCTGCACGGGGCTTCCGCCCCCGATAGACGCGGCGACCAGGAGCTCGCGACGTGTCCCATGCGTCAGAGGGAGGCGACGCCAGCCGCTCCCACCAGCAAAACTCCCCGTCTGCGCGAAGCCGATCCGATCCTGCGTGAAGTCGAGGGCGACACAGCGTCCGGCGAGGATGTCCTCACCCAGGACCAGATCGATCGGGCGGCCGAATGCCGACGATATTGCCGCAAGGTCGCTCACGATGGCGAACGGCAAGCGCCTACGATCGTCGGCGACGGTGAGGGCAACGTCGCTGATCTCGGTGACTTCGACGCGGCCGCCGGTGCCGCGAATGATACGTTTCCCGGATGGGGCGATGCCCAGCCTCTTCACCAGGCGCGTATTGATGATCGAAGCGGCGCTTCCGCTGTCCAGAATGGCGCGGACGGGACTACCGGCCACGTCTGCGGAGATCATCAGCGTATCGCCCATCGCTATCTCCGCAGGCGTCCACGCAAAGGAACCCCACCCTTCGCCTGTGTGGGTGAGAGCCGCCAGAGGGCCGGCAACGGACGAGGCGCCCACAAGCGACGCAGCCGACAGACCGCGGGCGAGAAGCGTTCGACGATCCATCGCGTCGTAATCGTCTCCGTCGTTTTCCAATCAGCCCTGCCTGCTTCTGGGAGACAGCCCGTACGACGATCAAAGCCGCACCGGGGGTCTCATCGCCCGGTATGATAGTTCGCATGCCGCGCCCGACGGCGGGCATCCGTAACAAAACGTATATTCCCCGAGCGGCACGAACGGCACTTCTGCCGACATCTTCAAACGGATCGAAATCTTGCGGTCCCCTTTCCAATTCTTCGAGGAGCCAAGTCATGCAGAATGTTTTCCGTCGCAAAGCTGGCCTGATCGTCCCCGCCATCGCTGCACTTGTCGCGCTCTCGGCGACACAGGCCTGGGCGGACGAGGCCCCGCCCGTACCGGCGAAACTCGTCAAGCACCAAAACCACCAGGCGCATCAGGCCCATCAGGGAGGGATGAAGCATGGCGCGAGGCAGATGCATGACGAGATGATGCATGACCATCAGATGGGGATGAACGCGTCGGGCGGCATGCAGATGGGATGTGGCGGTACGGCCGGGTGCAAGGACAAAATGCCGATGGCGCCCAAGGCAAAGCCGGACCAGGCACCGCCCGCCGCCAACATGCCCTCCGCGCCCATGGGCGACGACATGTAGGAAACGCGGAAGCGAAGGGCCGACAGCGTTGGCGAGACAGATGCGAGGGTCCGCCGGATACGGATGCCCCATTGGATCCTGACCCTGTGTGCCTTTCGCTTCTTCGGCCAGGTTTCATACGCCTGGCCCCGCCTACCGGGTCCGCCGTGCTACGAACATACATCCGCGTGGCAATCGGCACCGCGGCGTCACTTTAGGGCTGCTTCCGAAAGATCGAATTGATGCGGACTCCACTTCCCCCTTTCGCCGAGACGACCACCGGTCGCAGAGGCTTCGTGCAAGGTCTCTTGCTCGCGACAGCTCTTGCCACGCTGGGTTGGCCCGCCCATGCGTTCGCGGTGCCGGCGGTGACGACGCCGACCGTACTGAGCGGCACTGAACTCGATCTCGAAATCGGCCGGGTCACGGTCAATTATTCCGGAAAAGCCAGTGTCGCCACCGCCGTCAACGGGAGCGTGCCGGGGCCGCTGATCAGGCTGCGCGAAGGCGACGCTGTAACGATCAGGGTCAAGAACAACCTGGACGAAATGACCAGCATCCATTGGCACGGCCTGATTCTGCCGACGGAGATGGATGGCGTGCCAGGGATCAGCTTTGGTGGAATCGCGCCGGGCGAAACCTTTACCTACCGCTTCGTCGTGAAGCAGAGCGGCACCTTCTGGTACCATGCTCATACATTGGCGGAGCAGACGGGCCTCTACGGCCCGATGATCATCGAACCGAAGAGCGAACCGCCTCTCGCAGCCGACCGCGATTATACGATCATGCTCAGCGACTGGACGGACGAGGCTCCGCTTCAGGTCTATCTGAACCTGAAGAAGATGAGCGGCTATTATAATTTCGCGCAGCCGACCGTCGGCGATTTTGCGAGCGATGCCGGCAAGCTCGGGCTGAGCGGCGCTCTGTCGAAGCGGGCGATGTGGAACAAGGCGCGCATGAATCCGACCGATCTGAGCGACGTATCGGCCGCTACCTACACCTATCTCCTGAACGGCGCCCCCTCCGCCAGGCGCTGGACGGGAATTGCGAGGAAGGGCGAAAGGGTTCGCCTGCGCTTTATCGGCGCCGGAACCGCCACCTATTTCGACGTTCGGATTCCCGGCCTGATGCTCACGGTCGTCGCCGCCGACGGACAACCCGTCGAGCCGGTCGACGTGGATGAATTCCGGATCGGACCCGGTGAAACCTACGACGTCATCGCGACCATCGCGGACGACAAGGCCTATGCGATCTTCGCCCAGTCCATGGATCGCACCGGCTTTGTCCACGGCGTGCTCGCGCCGCGTGACGGCATGAGCGCGGACATTCCCCCGGTCGATCCGCGCTCCTGGCTCGATCCGATCGACATGATGGGTGGGATGGCCGGGATGGCGGGGATGGGACCGGCCGGTCACGACCATGGCATGGTCGAGACGACACCCAAAGCCCGCCATGCGCGTACCGAATATGGTGCCAATACCGACATGCGCGTCGACTTTCCGCGTACCAATCTCGATGATCCCGGCGTCGGGCTGCGGCGCAATGGGCGCCGGACCCTGACCTATGCGGATCTGAAGACAGCAGGGCCGGCGGCAGACCCCCGCGAACCGCAGCGCGAGATCGAACTCCATCTGACCGGCAACATGGAACGCTTCGTGTGGGCATTCGACGGCGTGAAGCTCAACGATTCGAAGCCCCTGCATTTCACCCCGAACGAACGGCTCAGGATCATCCTCGTCAACGATACGATGATGACCCACCCGATGCACCTGCACGGGATGTGGAGCGATCTTGAATCGCCCGACGGACAGTTCCAGGTCCGCAAGCACACCATTTCGGTGCAACCGGCCCAGCGCGTGGCCTTTCGCGTGACGGCCGACGCGATGGGCCGGTGGGCCTTTCACTGCCACCTTCTCTACCACATGGCGGCGGGCATGTTCCGCGAGGTGGTCGTGGCATGACAAGCTCGCGCTCAACTTGGTTGCTGGCTCTCACCGGGCTCGCGATGACCACCATCACCGAACCCGCGCTCAGCCAGCAGGTGAAACCCGCGGGCAACGCCGAGGCCGCCAGCTCCAATGATCAGGCCATGCCGCCGGATATGCAGATGGGCGACCAGCAAAAAGATGGCAGCAGCGCGCCCCCGATGAACATGCCCGGCATGGACATGAGTGGCGGAAAGCCCGGCGCCGATGCGCGCGACCCGGACGCTTATTCCGACGGCTACAGGAATTCGACGCTGCCCGGCTATGAGATGGCCGACAAAATTTCGGTGGCCAAGGTGCTCGTGGATGAGCTCGAGTTCCTCACGAACAAGCAAGGCCAAGGCATCAGCTGGTCGGGTCAGATTACCAATGGCCCGGACAACGACAAACTCTTGCTGCGGAGCCAGGGCCTGAAACAATCCGGTGAGCGGCTTGATCCGGAATCCTCGGTCGAGGCGTTCTGGTGGCACGGACAGCGCCCGTTTTGGGGAACGATCCTTGGCGTGCGTCAGGACATCGGCCCGGGAGCCCATCGCTGGATCGCCGGGGGGATCGAGGGCCTGGCCCCCTATTGGTTCGATGTCCAGCTGACCGGCTACGTTGGAGACGATGGCCGTCTCGCGGCACGTCTGAAGGCATCCTATGACGTGCTGCTCACCAACCGCCTCATCCTCGTACCGCAGCTGGAATCGAACGCCTACAGCAAGGCGGCTCCCGAGCGCGGGCTCGGCGGAGGCCTGAGCAACCTCGAGCTCGGCTTGCGGATGCGCTACGAGATTCACCGAAAAGTCGCTCCCTATGTCGGCTTTGTATGGGAGCGCTCCTTTGGTGAGACGGCGGATTTTCGTCGCCTTGCTGGCGAAAATCCCACCGAACACCGGTTTGTGGCTGGCTTACGGATCTGGTGGTGAGACGCGCGCTGAACCGCAGCGGCTAAACTTTTTGGAAAGGACCAAATCATGCTTGATCGTCGCGCCGTCATCGGTTCGGGACTCACCTTCGCGGCGCTTACCGGGGCTGTCGCCGCGGCAGGCCCGGCCATCGCGGCGCCAAGGAAGCGTGGTGACGGCATGATGACGCTCGACGAGTGCGTCGACAGCTGTATCGCATCGCACCGCATGTGCCTGGAAACCGCGCGATACTGCACCGAGCAAGGCGCACCGGCTCATATCGAGGCGACGCACATCGCTTTGCTTCTGGACTGCGCGGAGCTCTGCCAGACAACCGCCAATTCCATGCTGCGCCGATCGCCGCAGCATGCCCTGTTGTGCGACGCCTGTGCCCGGATGTGCGAAGCCTGCGCGCGCGATTGCGCGAAGATCTCCGGCGACGCCCGCATGCAGGCCTGCGCCCAGACCTGCAGGGATTGCGCGGCGAGCTGCAAGGAAATGGCCAGTATGGGAATGTGATCTGGCCGGTCACCGCTTGCCTCCGGATCCGCACCCGACGTTCATTCCGCAAGCCACGCGACCGGCCAATCAGCCGCGGGCACGATCGTGCCAGATTTCCGCTGCGGACCGCATGTTTGCCGGCCCCAGGCCACCCGTCTGAGCCAGCAACAACTTCCCGGCGCTTTGCGTTCTGGCGCAACAGCATCTGGCATATCCGTCCCGCACTCATAGGGCGCCGCATCCGAGCCGGCATAAGCACGAGAAGCATTCGTATATTTCCGTAGAGACCCGGCGCGACCCAATTGCGACTTTCAATGCATGGAGGCGGTCATGAACGAGTGCGATATTCCTTACTTGCTACGGCGCGTGCGCGCCCACCGGTCACAGGCAGCGGCGGCGAATTGCCCCGAGGCGCGCTTGATCCACCGACGCTTCGTCGAGAATTATCAGCATTTGCTGGTGGGAATACGGCGGGACCAACTTCGTGAGCGAGGCGACCGGGGAAGCCAGCCTTGTGCTGAACGCGCCTGCCTTTGCGAAGGGCAAGACCCGGAAATGGCCCAGAGCCGTCGCGCAACATCCGCAGCCGCCGCAGCGGGTGAACGTGGAGAAAATGAGGCGGTCCCAGCCATTCGGTACAAGCCGGCCAGCGTACTGGTCCATCACGACCTGACCGCCCTTGGCCGACAGAGCGTTCCTGAAGCCCCTCAGCTTTTCAACGCGAACGTAACTGTCGCGACGGCCAGTGCTGCGACGGCGGCACACCAACGCATCAACCCTGCCGACCGCCAGGCTCAAGCGATGGCGATGGACGCCACAGCCTGAATGGCGCCATTGAGGTTGCCGCTGGATATGCTCTGATGGACTGGACCAACGCCACGCCGCTCGCTGCCTTGACGGGCGGAATATTGATCGGATTGGCGTGCGCGATCATGTTGCTCGGCCTCGGCCGGATAGCGGGCGTGAGCGGCCTCGCCGCGCGTGCCTTCGCCCTCTCACAGACTGGCCCGCCCTGGAGCATCGCTGCGGCTTTCATTGTCGGCCTGCCGTTCGGAGCGGGGATCGTGAACCTGATCTCAGGTCCGGTAATTGCCCGTTTTCCATCCTCGCCGGCGGTGGTCCTGATCGGCGGGCTGCTGGTCGGCTTCGGTACCCGGATGGGCAGCGGCTGTACCAGCGGCCACGGCGTGTGTGGCCTCTCCCGCCTGTCAGCGCGATCGATCGTAGCAACTTTGAGCTTCGTGAGCTTTGGCTTCGCGACCGTCGCGGTGATGCGCGTGCTAGGCGTTTCGTGGTGAGGGTCCGCATCCCTATCGCACTCATTGCCGGGCTCCTGTTTGGCGCAGGACTCGCCTGTTCCGGCATGTCAGATCCGACCCGCGTGCGTGCCTTCCTCGATCTGTTCGGAGGCCGCTGGGACCCTACGCTTGCTTTCGTGATGGGAGGCGCCATCGCCCCGATGGCCTTGGCCTGGGTGATCCGGCGGCGGATGGAGACGCCACTTGCCGACAGCCGCTTCTCGCTGCCGGATGCCCGCGAGATCACCGCGCGCCTGATCGGCGGTAGTGCAATCTTCGGGATCGGCTGGGGAATTGCCGGCCTCTGCCCCGGTCCGGCGATTGCGGACCTTGCCATCCGCCCGACGCTTGCCGCGCCCTTCGTGATCGCGATGCTGGCAGGGTTCGCGGTGCACCGCTTCATCGATCGCCCGAAGATCTGAATCGGAGCCGGCCCTTTGATGTACTTTGACGACGGAGCGAACGAGAGGCGCCTCAATCTTTCAACCGTAACGTCATCGCCGTGACCGCCAACGCGGCGGCAGCGGCAAGCCACAGCATCAAATGCTCCGACGCGCTTGCCCATCCAGTGACGATCGACGCCGCAGCCTGACTGGCGCTCACCGCCGCGTACTGGAGCGCAAGGCCCGAACCCTGCGTGCCCGGAGACGCTTTCGACGTCAGATAATTGGTGAGCAGCTTCAGCGTCGCGGTGCTCCAGCCGGCGAGCAGAAATACAGGCACGAGCACCCACAAGGTCCGGGCGAAGACGGCAATGATCAATGCGGCGGCCAGCCCGGCGAGCATTGGCCGCAACAGCCAGGCCGCGCCGACCGTGACTCTGCGCCCTGTGAACGGGACGAGCTGCGCCACCAGCATCGCTCCGCCGCACAGAGCGAACAGCATCGAGACGTTCTCGCGGGACAGATCCCGCGCGCCCGATCCAAGCGACAACGTCAGATGCAGAACGGTGAGGCACCCGGACGCAATGGCCGAGATCAGGAGCAGCGGGACAAGCGCCTCACGCGCTTTCGGGCGTGGAACGCTGCCGACCGGACCAGTGGCACTTTCCCGTGAAACCAGAAGAAGACCGGGCATGGCGATCGCGCTCAATGCAGCTGGCGCCAGGAATGGCGACGTTGCTCCGAGCGCCACCGAAATTTCTCCAAGGAGCGGGCCGGTCAGGTCGCCCGCGAAGACCAGGGCGTTCAGCCAGGTGAACTGACGCGCTCGCCGAACCAGATCTGGTGAACGATCGGCGACCATCGCAAATGCCGTCGGCACGACGGCCGCCGCAAACACGCCATTGAGCAACCGCAAAACATAGAGTCGCTCGAATCCGACCGCGGAATACAACGCCATTGTCAGGCTGAAACCCAACAGCCCCACGACCAGGATCGGCCACCGTTTCCACCGGTCGGAAATCCAGCCCCATAACGGCGCCGACAGACACCCTGCGATCTGGGAAACCGTGACCAGGGCGACGACAAGGCGCCCTCTCGCGAGGGCACTCGCGTCCGGAGACATTTGACCCACCATTTCTGGCAGGAATGGCAGGACGACGCTATTACCCAGGGCAACCGCCGTGGCCGCGAAGAGAAGAACGACGAAGCCAAGTTCGCCCCGATCGCGCGCCGCTTCGATGACCGTGGCGGGCAAGCTCGCCTCCATATGCTACGACCCGGCCATGAATACCCGGATCGCGCTGGCCCCGCCCTTGCAGTCACCAGGGCCGGGCGCGCCCGCGAAGAAGATCGCACGCGGAATCGCGCGCATATCCACCATCAGAAGGCGGCGGAGAAAATGCCTTGTGGGACGAGCGCCGGTCCCGGGAAGGTGCGAGGATGTCGCAGAGGTTCCGATCACGGCGCGATATTCCATTTCCCTAGCAGTGATCGCTGCCAACTTTCCGCCCGGCGGAGATTACTTCGCCGATGGTCTGTACCAGCACACCATCGCGCAGAGGTTTCTCGAGCACAGCGGCAAAGCCCGCTTCCTGCGCGCTTTCGGCGAGCTTATCCGCGTAATGCGCCGTGATCAGGATCGCCGGCCCACACCAGCCCGCCGACCGAAGCTTCCTCAGGATCGAAATGCCGTCGATGTCCGGCATAAGATAATCGACCACGAGGCAATCGCCCGATTGCGTTTGCGGATCGAGCAGCAAGGCATTGCCACTCGCATAGGACAGGACGCCAAAGCCGCGGGACCGCAACAAGAGATGAAGGGACCTGCGTACCGAGACATCGTCGTCAGACAACAGGATCAGGGCCGCTTTCTCGCTCGTTTGGTGATCGATAACGCCCATGACCGACGATGCTGCCTCTTCGCTGATCCACCCTCGGATCCTGGGCATGCATCGCAAATGAACAGGAGGCCGTCGCTACGTAGTGATCCCAAGCTCACGATTCCGGCGCATCGCCCAATCCGGCCGAAAACGCGATCCTCAGCGCGTCCGACAGGCTATGCACTTCGAGCTTGGTCATGAGGTTCGCCCGATGAACTTCCACCGTTCGAGTCGATATGTCGAGATCATAGGCGATCGTCTTGTTGGGAAAGCCGTTGGCGAGGCCGATGAGAACCTCTCGTTCGCGAGGCGTGAGCACGGCGACCCGCACCCTCGCCTCCGCCTCTCGAAGCGACCGCGCGTCGGAATTATCGAGTCTCGAGAATGCCACGCCGATCGAGGCCAGGAGCGCGGTCTTCTCGAACGGCTTCTCCAGGAAATCGACCGCCCCTGCCTTCATGACGCGAACCGCGATCCCGACATCGCCATGCCCGGTCAAAACGATCACCGGCATGGTGACACCACGCTCTGCAAGCACCTCCTGGACCTCGAGCCCGTCCATGCCGGGCATGCGAACGTCGAGCAGAATGCATCCCGGCTCAGCGGTCTTGACGGCTTTCAGAAACGCAATGCCGGAGGCATAGGTCTGGACGGCGAATCCCGATGTCTTCAGCATGAAGCCGGCCGACTTGCGGATGGATTCTTCGTCATCGACCAAATGGACAATACGTTTAGGCGTCATGCTCATCCTCCGGGCGGGCCTGCATCAAGGTGAAATGAAAAGCAGCGCCTCCGTTCGGCGCGCCGTCGGTCCAGATCCGGCCGCCATGGGCTTCGATGATCGTTCGACAGATCGAAAGGCCAAGGCCCATGCCGTCGGTCTTGCTGCTCACAAAGGCTTCGAAAAGTTGGGGCGCGACCTGCTCGGATATGCCTGGGCCCGTGTCCGCCACGGACACCTGAACCATTGCCTTCGGCCGCCGCCGCGTCGTGATCGTGAGGTCGCGAATGGCGACCTGCGCCATCGCCTCGACCGCATTGCGGATCAGATTCACGAGGACCTGCTGAACCTGTATGCGATCGGCGAGCACCGGCGAGGCCGCCGGATCAAAATCGAAAAAACTGCGAACGCCTCGTTCACGGGCGCCGACAAGGCCGAGAGCAGCGGCTTCCTCAAACAGCCGCGGCAAATCCTCGATCCGCTTCTCGGTCTCCCCTCGCGCCACGAAATCACGAAGTCTTCGGACGATATGCCCCGCGCGGTGGGACTCCTTAGCTGCCTCGTCGAGCGCGTCGCGCACGATCGCGACGGTCTCGGCATCGGGATCGACAAGCAGGTCGCGCGTCGTTTCCAGATAATTGGCGATCGCGGTAAGCGGCTGGTTCAACTCATGGGCCAGCGTCGACGCCATCGTGCCCATCGCGCTGAGGCGCGAGACGTGAATCAATTCGGCTTGCAGCTCCTTGAGCTGCAGTTCGTTGCGGTCGCTTTCTGTCAGGTCGTGAATGAAGCCCGTGAAGACCCGGTGGCCACGGTGACCGGCCTCTCCGATCGAGAGTTCCATCGGAAAGGTGGTACCGTCCCGCCGTTGGCCAACGACGATCCTGCCAATACCGATGATCCGCCGTTCGCTCGTCGACAGATATCGGCCGATATAGGAATCATGCCGTTCACGGTCTGGGGACGGCATGAGGCTGCTCACATTGGCGCCGAGCACCTCTGCTTCCGAATATCCGAACAAGCGCTCGGCCGCGGCGCTGAAGGACGTTATCAGCCCGCGCTCATCGATGATGACCATGGCATCGGGAACTGTATCCAGGATCGACTGGAGGTGCTGCTCGCGGGCAACGATCGCTTCCTTGGTCGCGGCTTCATCGGTCGTGTCGCGCAGGATCTTGCCATAGCCGCTCAGCTGGCCGGTTTCATCCCGGAGCGCCGTCGTCGTCAGATGTGCGAGAAACTCTGACCCGTTTTTCCGGACGCGCCACGACTCCTGCTCGACCCTGCCAAGCTGCTCGACCTGCGCGAGGTGCCTGTCCGCAACGCCCGCCGCGACATCTTCCGCGCAATACAGGAACGAATGGTGTTTCCCGATCGCGTCGGAGCTGGCCCATCCCGTAATGTCTTCACAGCCCTTGTTCCAGACTGTTACGAGGCCCCCAAGGTCAAGCGCATAAACGGCGTAATTTGGTGCGCTCTCCACAACCTGGAGGATCGTGCCCGAAGCAGCATCATGCCGATTTGCCTTGTCGCCCTCAATCATGCCCCCGTCCATCTCCTCGTCATCCACAGTCAAACAAGGTTGGAATGGATTTGCGGACAGGCGCCGACAGGCGTCGGAGGCAGGGTTTCTGCCATCGTTCCCGCCATGCACCCGGCGAGCGAAAATCGGCGTTGGCTTTCGAAACGAGACATCAAGCGTGGCTCCCCATAACCCTATACGCAGGAGCAGCGGTTACCCCTCACGCTCCGTTTCCAGTCCTTCGATGGACCGGACATCGTCCGGATGGCCGTTGTGGACCTTGGACCATAGTCCAGGGTCAAGCGGTATCGACGAGCCGGGCGCGTTCATGATGACACGCGGATAGCGTTGAATGCGGGTGGGAGGGCCGGTCGCTGTCGATCGAGGGGCAAGAAAACGTGGCGTTGGCTGCCGCGATGAGCTGCACCCGCTGTTCGCTGGTCTTCTGCGAGTTTCCGGACGGGATCAGGCGACCGTGAATTGCCCCATCATGCCTTCATCCTCATGTTCCAGGATATGGCAATGATACATAAAAGGTGCTTTCGTCGCCGGCTGGTCGAACCGGACCAACAGTTCCACCGCCTCCTTCACGACGATCGTATCGCGAGGCCCCTGATCGAGAACGTCCGGGTCGTCGCCATCGCGGCGTAGCACATCGAAATGCACGCCATGGATATGGAAGGGATGTGGCATCTTCCGCCCGGAGACTTTCCATATCTCGACGTCCCCGAGGCGGACTTCCTCATCGATGCGGCCAATGTCGAACGACCTGTCGTTGATCGTGAGGGCGTCGCCATCGCTGCCCATCATCCCCTCCCCTTCCGTCGACATATTGAGCACGAAGCGCCGGCGCGTTACGGCCGCATCGGGATCTGGCACGGTGCGTGCTGCCAGGAGCGTTGGGACAGGGGCTGCGGCCCGCCCGCCCAAGCCTGGGCGCGGCGAGAAGGCCAGCACCGTCTCCGTCGTTGAAGCGTCGTCTTCATCGTCGTGATGGCCGCCCATCATGCCCATGCCTCCCATCATTCCCATCATCGACGCGTTCGCATCTTGGCCGGTGACCAGGGAGACCGGCTGGCCGTCGGCGAAGCTGACCAGTATCTCTGCACGCTGACCCGGCGCCAGGGTGATGGCCTGCAGTTCAACGGACCTCGCCAGGAGACCGCCCTCGGTGCCGATCCAATGAAACGTCCGATCATCGCTGAACGAAAGCTCATAGATGCGGGCGTTCGAACCGTTCACGAGCCGCAGCCGCACCAGACCGTTCGGAACGTCGGCGCGAGGCGTGGGTGCGCCGTTGACCAGGATGGTGTTGCCGCGGCGGCCCTGCGACGCAATCATCATGCCGGTCGGCATGACCAGACGGCCGTCCTCGAATTGCCGATCCTGGATCAGTACCGGGAGATCATCCACGCCATAGTCCGATGGCAGGCCAAGCCCCTGCTCTTCCTCGTCCGTCACGACCAGCATGCCCGCCAGCCCGGAATAGACTTGCTCGCCCGTCAAACCATGCGCGTGCGAATGATAGAAGAGGGTCGCCGCCGGCTGGCGGATCGGTAGCGTAGGACGCCAGGTCGCACCGGATGCGATCAGCTGGTGCGGGCTGCCATCCAGTTCTCCCGGCACCAGCAGCCCGTGCCAGTGAACCGTCGTATCGGCCGACAGGCTATTGCGGACGGCCATCGTCACATCGTCGCCGCGATGAACCCGCAGCGTCGGGCCGAGATAGCTGCCATTATATCCGAGCGTGGTGCTTCGCCGGCCCGGGAAGAACGCGGTCTCGCCCTTTTGTGCCTGCAGGCTGATCAGCTGGCCCTGTTGGCGCGCATCGATCAGGCGCGGGATCGGAAGCGTCCCGGCACGCTCGGGCGACGCGAATTTTCGGGTACACGCCGCCGCCAGGAGCAGGCCCCCGCCCGCCAGCAATGTCCGCCGGTCCAATAACGTCATGGCCGCCTCTTGGTTAGCGCGTAGCGCCGGTTTGCAAAATGAGCATTCAGCGCGCCACCAGCTTATCGATCATCGGACAGGCTCGCCGGCCGTTGCCCCGGCATTGTCCGGCGACATCGAGCAGCGCCACGCGCATCGCCTCGATGCTGCCGGCGCAACCATGAATGGGGAAGACCGCTCGCAACATGCGTATTGATACGGATGGCAGTGCCGCAAACGTATGCAAGGCAGTCACGTCGCCACCGGCGTCATCTCAGCCACCCTTACTCCGATACCGTCCGGGTTCGGCCGCGTGCGCGTGCTCCGGCCGCCAGCTCAACCACCTCGGCGGTGATTTCCTCCTGACGCGTCAGTCGTTCCTCACGTTCAAGTGCCTGGAGTCCACCCCGATCATTGTATCCTTTGACACGGTTGCCGTCCTTTCCGCTCAGTGGTCCTAACTCCACTATCCTGGCACATCTCGATGCCGTCTGGGGAGGGCGGCAACCACCCCATCTCGTTTGACCGCTGACCACCCATCACTCGCCGCCTTTCGTGAGGGTCCGCGAGCTGTCCTAATCTGCCGCCCTCAACAAGACCGGGTTCCGGCGGCGCTTACGACCGGATCGCGTAGGATGCGAAGTCGGATAACCGCAGAGGGCGTATCAGAGCCCCGCCATTGGTATGCGGATTGGGACTCATCTGTCTGTCGCCAGCCATCGCAACGGCTGCAATTTCAGGCCGAAGCCGACTGCGATCGTCGAACAGCTCGGCATAAATCGCACGCCATGCACCGTTGACACAGCGGTAGAGCTTCGTACCAGTGGTCGGCATCAGCCACAGCCGCTCGCGCACGGCGCCGATCGGCAAGCGCGAGGCGACTTGCCGATCGAATTGGGGTCAGTCGCCGCCCGAGATCACCGCAACATCGACCACGGCCAGCAGACGCGCGAACGTCGCCCCCATTTCAGCCGATAAAGGGCGCTTGCTCTCCGCAAGCGTCCCGTCGAGGTCGAACACGATCAGCCATTTCATGCTGCGTTGAGCGCCGGATCGCGGTAGGCGAGCAGCCGCAGAGCGTTGAACACGACCAGCAGCGTCGAGCCTTCATGCATCGCGACCGCCGGGCCGATGCCCAGGCCGAGGATTGTCGCCGGCACGAGGAACGCGACGACGCCGAGGCTGACGAACACATTCTGCCGGATGATGCCGCGGGTGTGGCGGCTCAGCCCCACCGCGAAGGGCAGATGCGCGAGATCGTCAGCCATCAGCGCGACGTCGGCTGTTTCCAGCGCCACGTCCGAGCCCGCAGCGCCCATTGCGATGCCGACGGTCGCCGACGCCATCGCCGGCGCGTCGTTGACGCCATCGCCAACCATCGCAACTTTGTCCTCGCCAGCGAGCTTCTTGATCGAGGCAACCTTGTCCTCCGGCATCAGGTCGCCCCATGCCTCGTCGAGCCCGACATCCTTGGCGATGGCGTCCGCCACCTTCTGATGATCGCCCGAGATCATGATCATCCGGGTGATGCCCATCTCGCGCAGCCGCTTGAGCGCGACCTTGGCCGCTTCGCGCGGCGTATCCATCAGCCCGATCGCGCCGATGTCCTTGTCGCCTTTGCGCACCACCATCGTCGTGCGCCCGCCCTCGCGCAGGGTGGCGATGGCGTCGGTCGCGGCCGCGTTCAGCGTGGGGATACCCTCCTTGCCGAACATCTCGGCCTTGCCGATCCATACCGTCTCGCCGTCGACGGTCGCGGTGACGCCGCGTCCGGTCAGGCTCTTGAGGTCGGTCGCGGTCGGCAGCTCGCGCCCGCCCAACCGCTCGCGTCCATCCTTCACAATCGCCTGTGCCAGCGGGTGATCGCTCAACCCCTCAACCGCGATGGCGAGCGCCAACAGATCCTCTTCGCTCGCGCCGTCGACGGGGACGACATCGGTGATGCGCGGCCGGCCTTCCGTCAGTGTCCCCGTCTTGTCGAAGGCGATCGCCTTTAGCGAGCCGAGGTTTTCGAGCGGTGCGCCGCCCTTTACCAGCACGCCGCCACGGGCGGCCCGCGCGACGCCGGACAGCACCGCGCTGGGTGTAGCGATCGCTAGCGCGCAGGGGCTGGCCGCGACCAGCACCGCCATCGCGCGATAGAAGCTGTCGCGGAACGGCTCGTCGACCACGACCCACGCGAACAGCAGGATGAACGAGAGCGCCAGGACCGCCGGCACGAAGACGCGCTCGAACCGATCGGTGAAGCGCTGCGTTGGGGACTTCTGCGTCTCCGCTTCGCTCACCATCTTCACGACCTTGGCGAGCGCGCTTTCGTTGGAACGCCGCGTCACTTCGATCTCGATCGCCGCACCGCCATTGATCGTGCCGGCGAACACCCGCGACGTCGCCTCGACCGCATCGGGCTTCGCGCGCGCCGCCTCGACATCGGCGACCGGCTCCTTGTCGACCGGAATGCTCTCGCCGGTGACGGGGGCCTGGTTGATCGCGCTCGACCCCTTGATGACGAAGCCGTCGGCGGGCAGGCGTTCGTTGGGGCGCACGACCACGATGTCGCCGACCACCAGCTCCTCGACCGGGATCTCCGTCGTCTGCCCGTCACGGCGCACCGTCGCCTTGTCGGGCGCGAGTTCGGCCAGCGCCTCGATCGCGCGCTTGGCGCGACCCATCGCATAATGCTCGAGCGCATGGCCGAGGCTGAACAGGAACAGCAGCAGCGCGCCTTCCGCCCAGGCGCCGAGCGCCGCGGCGCCGGCGGCCGCGACGAGCATCAGCGTATCGATCTCGAATTTCTTGAGCTTCAGATTGTCGATCGCCTCGCGCAGCGTGAAGAAGCCGCCGAACACATAGGCGCCGACATAGAAAGCGGTCGGCAGCCAGTCGGGCGCGCCCGCGACCAGCTTCTCGATCGCGAAGCCGATCGCCAGCAGCGCGCCGCATGCCAGCGCGAAGATCAGCTCGGTATTAGGGCCGAGGAAATTGGCGTGGGCATGGTCGTGGCGATCCCCCGGCCCATGCTTATCCGCGCCTTCGCCGTGATCGTGCCCGGCATGGTCGCCGGAGTTGTGATCGTGTCCGGCATGATCACCGGCCTGATCGGAGCCAGTCCGCTTGCCGGGTTTGACCTTGAGCCTGCCCAGTGCCGCGAGGATCGCCGCTTCGTCGACGCGTTCTTTGTCATATTCGACACGGACGCTGCCCGAGGCGCTGGCATCGGCCTGCAATACGCCGGGCACCTGGGACAGGGTTTCCCCGACGGTACGGGCGCGGCGTTCGTGGCCGATCCCTTCGACCTGCCATGTCACATGACCGTATCGCCCGCTGATCTCGGCGCCTGCCGCCCGCACCATGTCGCGCACGCGTGACAGCGGCAGCGCTTCGCCGTCGAAATGGATGCAGAGCTTTGCCGCCGTATCGCCGTCGGCGGGCAGGACATGCGCGCGCTCGACGCCGCGCTTGGCGCTCAACGTCGAGACGAGGCGCCCGACACAGGCATCGGCCGCGTCGGGAACCTCGGGCAGAAGGACGGGAATATCGAGTTCGAGCTTTTCGGTCATCACGCCGTCTCCGCGTTGGTCTTGGTTTCTGCGCGCGCATCACGCAGGATTTCGATGCCGCCCTTGATCGCGATAAGGGCGGTAGCCAGGCCGACCAGTAGATCGGGCCAATTCGTTCCCAGCCAGAGCACCAACGCCCCAGCAATCAGGATGCCGCCGTTAGAGATGAAGTCGTTGAAGCTGAACGTGGTCGCGGCGCGTAGATTAACATCGGGCTGCTTGAGCCGTTGCAGCAGTCGCAGACAGATATAGTTCACGACGCCGGCAATCGCCGACATCACCATCATTGTCGGCCCGATCGGGTCGCTGCCCTGGATATAGCGGCGGCCGACGTCAATCAGGATGCCGCCGGCGAAGATCAGCAGCATGACGCCGGACACTGTTGCAGCCCGCGTCTTCCAAGCGCGTCCCTGACTCAGGGCAATCAGGCTGAGGGCATAGACCGCGGTGTCGGAGAGGTTGTCGACGCCATTGGCGATAAGCGCGCTGGAATCGCCGATCAGGCCGGTCACGAAGAAGCCCGCGGCGATCACTACGTTGAGCAGCAGCACGATCCAGAGCGTGCGGCGCTCGACTGAAACCTGCCCATCCGGGGAAGCCGTCATACCATGATTTCCTCGATCAGCAGGAGGACGAGGAAGCCGACGAAGAACATCGCGCTAATAAGCGGCGAGTCCGGCTTCTCGTGCGCTTCGACCAGCAGCTCTTCGGTGACGAGATAGAGTAGCGCCATAAGACCGAAGCTCAGGAAGCCGGTGATCCATATCGGCGTCAGCAACGCCACCGGCTGTGCGATCAGCGCGCCGATCGGCACCAGCACCGCCAGCGCGCAGGTCAGGCCGATCGCTTTCATCTTGCGATACCGGCCTGCCAGATCGTTGGTGAGGGTCAGGGCCAGGAACAGCACTTCGAGGGTCAGCGCGACGGCCAGCAAAGAACCCGCCTTCTCGCCGGCGATAAAGGCGAGGCCGAGAACAAGGCCGTCTATCGCCAGATCAAGACCGATCGCGGCGAGCAGCGCGACCGGCCCCCTGAACCGGCTTTCCGCCGCCTTCAGGCCGAGCATCACAGCGACGCCCAGCGCTCCGCCGATCAACGTTGCGGTCGGAGAACTGCCGTGCATCACCAGCGGCAGGATCTCCGTCGCAGCGGCGGCGAACACCACGCCGGCCGCGAGGTGCTGCATGGCCGCGACCAGCTTCTCGCCGGGCGTGCGCCATCCGGCGACTAGCGCGCCGATCATGATCGCGATCATGGGGATCAAGGAGAATTTGAGCGCTGCCATCGTCAGCGCCCCTCTGGGCCGGGTGAATTGGTCACAAGCTCGTTGCCTTCCTGCACAGGACCGGATGCTTGTCCGCTTCCTCGATTTTGATTTCGCTGCCCGAGAAGGTCGCGCTCATCGTGTCGCCGACATATTGGAGGCCGGGTGCCGGCGCGGTCAGGACGATCGGCGCCGCGTTCGCATCGCGGCGCAGCTCGAGCGCCAAGCCCTCATCCTTGAAGTCGACGAGGAGCGGGCGATTGTCCTCGCACCGATAGGGGTGACGACCGCGGGTTCCGCTCGCATCCCCGCTGTCGCCGGCGTGGATTTCCTGTTCGGTCGGCGGCCCTTTGCGAGGCTGTTCGGAACAACCCGATAACGTCAGCACAACGCATATGCCGGCGATTCCAATCCGAAATCGCGTCATGTGTGTCGCCGGGCACATCCTGATACTCATAAAAGCCATTGAGCAGCTCCGATGACGCCGGCGATCGTGACGATGACGCCAACCAGGATCAGCTTTTCACGGCGCGGATCGGCGACGTTTCGTATTCGCGCCGCGACCTGCCAGGCAGGGCGCACCGGGACGCGCCAAGACCCGGACGCGATCCGGTCCAGCTCGGTATCCGAAAGGCGGAAAAACGATTTCACGTCAGTCCGAGAGCGTCCCGTGAGACCCGTCACGCGAAAAACCGGGTCGGCCCAAGCCAGTTCGATGGCGCTTGGATTCGCGGCCATCGGTGAGATGTCGTCGCCCGCTGCCCATGACGGACGCAGCAGCGCGATAAGCCGGTGCGGATCGCGTTCGAGCAGAGAAGCCCAGCGCACCAAGCGTGAACGACGGTCGCCGCTCGGGAGCGCGGACACCGGCTCGGATTGCCCACCACTCTTCGGCACTCGCCATTTCATGCGCGTGTCTGCGGGACGATTGTGCCTCATTGCCGGTCAACCGGCTCGACGTGATCTTGGGAGGCACGCTTCAGCGGATGAGAAAAGCGCAACGTCAGGAAGGTCGTCAAGCTGAGAACCGCCGCGATGTCGTAGAGACCATAGCCGACTGCGGCCCCCAGCGCTCCGGTCGCCCATAGGCTTGCAGCGGTAGCGGTCCCGGAAGCCTTTCCGCCATGCTTCAAAATGGCGCCACCGCCGATGAACCCGACGCCTGTGATCAATCCTTCGAGCAGACGTGCTTGGGCAGGAGACGTGCGACCGAGAATGGCGATAGCGACAAGCACGAACCCGCAACTGGCGATGGCGACCAACGGAAAGGTTCGGATGCCAGCGCTGCGTTCGTCCTTCTCCCGGTCCCAGCCAACCGGAAGCGCTAGCGCATACGCCAGCGCGAGGCTGACGATATGGGAAAGGGCTTCCCACAATGACGGCAGCAGCATCATGCGGCCGAGCCCGCGGCTTTTCCGCTTGCTGCCTTGTCCGCTGAATCTCGATAGGCGGGCGCCCTCTTGCAGGTCATGGCGCGCGCGCCGGGGCGCTCGAGCGTGATCAGGTCGCCGCCTGAGATCGACACGTTAAGATTTGGGCCGACGTAGGTCAGCCCGCTTGCCGGCGAAGTCACTCGCATCGGGGCTGCGTTCGGATTTGTCTTTATAGCGAGGGTCAGGCCATCGCCGAGAAAATCGACATCGAGGCGTGAACCATCAGGACATGCGTAGAAATGCTCGCCAATGAAGTCGGGCATCTGACGATCACGGGATGCTTTGGCCTCGCTGTCGCTCGCAGATGGCGAGCAGCCGAGCAGGCCCGGCGCCAGGGCAAGCCCGGTTGCGATGATGATCCATCGAACCGGACCGCTGCTAGGTCGCCGAGCCGTCATCTCCCTGTCTTCCCACGATCTATCGCCATGGGCGCTACAGGGGGCACGCCCATGGCGCGGGCCGTTCTCACACGGACACCCGAAGGACTCGTTGTGCGGCGGCCGATCCACAGCAGTTCAGTCGAACAATTCGCTCAGGAAGCCCTTGCGGCGACCCTTATGGCCCCGCTCGTCGCCGTGCTTCCCGCCATGATCGCCATGGCCACGATCGTCGAACATCCCGGCGCGACCGCCGCTCGCCGGCGGCGCGATGTCGCCGCCGGCGCTGCGCTCGATGATCTTGTCGAGTTCGCCGCGATCGAGCCAGACCCCGCGACATTGCGGGCAATAGTCAATCTCGATGCCTTGGCGCTCGCTCATGACGAGATCAACCTTGCAAGTCGGGCACAACAGACCTTGTGAGGTTCTGTTCTCTACCATGACGACACCCTTTCTTTTGGATTTAAGAAGCAAATGACGATCAGCCAATGTCCGCCGCGTTCGACAGCGTGTCAGTCATTGGCGGCATTGCGAGCAGCGGGCGGTTTAATCGGCCGTGGGCGGTTTCGCGTGGATCGCCCCGGCAATCGGGACTGACGGCGCAGAAGGGCCAAAAAAGCCGCATCCTGCTGACGCATGGTCCGGCGCAGGCCCTTGCGCATCATGCGGCCGACCAAGGCGCCGACGATACCCCGACATTCGACTGAATGGTGAACACAGACGCCGTTCGCGATAGGCTCGATCTCGTAGCGTTCGTCCAGGGTGAGAAAACCTCGCACACCCATCTGCCATCCGATGAGCTGGGGTTTCGTCAGCCGGTTGATGATCATTTGCGTCGTCATTTTCCGATCGCCGCCGAACAGGAGCCATGTCACATCGATTTCGGCACCACGTTCGGCCTCGCCCGCGATGCGATATACGGGGTGCCATCGTGCAAAGCTCCTTAGATCGGAGATCAGCGACCAAACGCGGAGCGCTGACATGTTGAAATCGAAACTCGTCTCTTCCTTCATGACTGCCTGTCCTGTCGGGGCCCGACACGGCCGAACCGGAGGCCGCGCAAAAGCGGCCTCCTCCCCGATTAAGCGGGAAATTGATGGGAGCTGCGTGGACGCCAGGGGCTGGTACGGACCAGGCCCCGGTGCGTGCGGGCCGATCCTCATTGGCTAGGGCTTTCCAGCGTTTTACTGGCCTTGCCCCCGATGACCTCTACGGCTTCGAGAGTGATGAGGCCGATGTCAGGCACATCATCCAGACTGGCAACGAACGCGCGCAACGCATCCTCAAAATCGACGATCTCGATCACCACGGCTCGATCACTTTCGAGCACATGGCGGCGGTGGACGTGCGACGACGCCCCAAACCCGATCAGCGCCTCAAGCACCGTGAGACCCGCCATCTTCCGATCGCGCGCCAGCGAGGCGACATGTTCGAAAACCTTGCGATCGCCGATATAGGCCGCTTCGTCTGTGTAGATCCGCAGCAATTTTCGAGCGGGTTGTCCCATCACGCTTCTCCTATCAAAGGGGCAGGATCCTCGTCGTGCGGGGTGCTACCCTCTTGTTCTTTTTGGTCCTGGGTTCGCCCGAGGATCACTTTCGCGAGCGCCGGCAGCACGAGCAAGGTAAGGATAGTTGCCGCAATCAGGCCGCCGATCACGACCGTCGCAAGCGGCTTCTGGACCTCAGCGCCGGTACCGTGCGCGAGCGCCATCGGCACGAAGCCGATCGCCGGCACGAACCCCGTCATGATGACCGCGCGCATCTTCTCGGCCATGCCTTCGCGAATCGCCTGCGCGATAGGCAGTCCACCTTCACTCCGGTCTCGGATCGCCGTCATGACGACAAGCCCGTTTAGCACCGCCACGCCGGCGAGGCAGATGAACCCAACCGCCGCCGACACCGAAAAGTTGATGCCCGTCAGCGCCAGTGTGAACACGCCGCCGGCGAGGCCCAGTGGAACCGCCAGGAACACCGATGCCGCCCTGCCGAACCCGCCGAGCGCCATATAGAGGAGCCCGAAGATGGCCAGGAAGCAAAGTGGAACGACGATCGACAGTCGTTTGGACGCTGCAGCCAGGTTCTCGAACTGGCCACCCCACTCAAGATAGTAGCCGGCCGGTAGCTTGATCTGCGCGATCTTTGCCTGCGCCTCCTGTACGAACGACCCGGCATCTCGACCGCCCAGGTTAACCTGAACAACGACGCGACGCTTGCCGTTCTCGCGGCTGATCTGGTTCAGACCCTCGGTCAGCCGGATTTGCGCGACTTGCGCCAGTGGCACCTGCCCACGCGGACGACCCGCTACCTCGGGTAGCAGCACCGGCAACGAGCGGATGTCGTCGAGATTGGCACGGGTCGCATCTGGCACACGCACGGTGATATCAAAACGCCGATCGCCCTCGTACACACGCCCGGACTCACGACCGCCGAGTCCAGCCGCAACGGTATCCGCGACATCGCGGATGGTCAGGCCGTACCGCGCGATCGCCGCGCGATTGAGCTTTACGTCGAGCGCTGGCGCGCCCCCGACCTGTTCGGCCTTGACGCTCGCCGCGCCGGGTACCGTCTGGAGCACCCGCACCATTTCGCCAGCGGTCTGCGCCATCTTGTCAAGATCGTCGCCGTAGATCTTGATCGCGACGTCGCCGCGGACGCCCGCGATCAGCTCGTTGAAACGGAGCTGGATCGGCTGACTGACCTCATAAAGATTGCCGAGCAGTCCGCCGGTCGCCTTTTGGATCTTGGCAACGATGTCGGCCTTGGTCGTGCCCTTGGCCCATTCCTCCTTCTCCTTCAGGATCACAAACCCGTCCGAGACGTTCGGCGGCGCCGGGTCAGTTGCGGCTTCCGCGATGCCCGTCTTGGAGAACATCAACGCGACTTCCGGCACCTTTATCACCGCCTCCTCGACCTTGCGTTCCATCAACAGCGATTGTTCGAGGCTGACCGAGGGCACGCGCGTAGACGCGAAGGCGAGATTTTTCTCGTCGAGCTGGGGGATGAACTCGGAACCGAGCAGTCCAAAGGCGGGGATCGCCGCCAGGAAGAAGGCAAGCCCGCCGATGATGAACGGCCACGGCTTGGCGATCGCCCTGTCGAGCAGTGGAAGGTAGCGCTCTTTGGACTTGCGGATCAGCCACACATCCTTCTCCGCGACCTTGCCGCGGATCAGGATTGCGACCAGCGCCGGAACCAGCGTGATCGCCAGCACGAACGCCGCCACCAACGCGAGCATGATCGTGATCGCCATCGGCGAAAACGTCTTGCCTTCGGTGCCGGTGAAGGTCAGCAGCGGTGCAAATGCCAGGAGGATGATGGCCTGACCAAAAACGGTCGGCTTGATCATCTCCTGCGCGGCCCGCATGGTCTCCTCCAGCCGCTCCCTGACCGAAAGCAGCCTTCCCTCATGTTCTTGCCTATGCGCCAATCGGGCGAGGCAGTTTTCGATGATGATGACCGCGCCATCGACGATCAGCCCAAAGTCAAGCGCGCCCAGGCTCATCAAATTGCCGGGGACGTTGAACGCGTTCATTCCCATGGCCATCATCAGGAACGAGAACGGGATTACCAGCGTCGCGATCACCGCGGCGCGCCAGTTGCCGAGCAGCAGGAACAGCGACGCCGCGACGAGGATCGCGCCTTCGGTCAGGTTGCGCTGGACCGTGGCCACCGTTGCCCCGACCAGCGCCGCGCGGTTCAGCACCACCTTAACCTGGATGCCGGGCGGCAACGTCTTTGCTATCTGATCGAGCTTGGTAGTCGCCTGTTCGGCCACGACCCGGCTGTTCTGTCCAATCAGCATCAGCACCGTGCCGATGACCGCTTCGCGGCCGTTCATGCTGCCAGCGCCGGTACGCAGGTCACCGCCAACACGAACGTTGGCGATCTGGCCGATCGTGATCGGCGTCCCGCCCCGCGTAGCGGCGACCGCGTTGCGGATTTCGTCAACGGTACGCACGCGGGAGTCGACGCGCACAAGGTACGCTTCACCACCGCGGTTGTAGTAGTTCGCGCCCACCGCGAGATTTGCGTTCTCGAGAGCTTGGCCAAGTTCACTATAGGAGATGCCATAGCTGGCTAGTTTCGTCGGATCAGGCTCAACCACGAATGTCTTAGCGAAGCCGCCGATCGAGTCGACGCCGGCAACGCCCTTAACCGAGCGAAGCTGCGGACCGATGATCCAGTCTTGGACAGTTCGCAGATAGCTCGCCTTGGCCACCGCGTCCGTTAGTCGTTCGCCTTCGGGCGTCAGATAGCTGCCGTCAGGCTGCCAGCCGGGTTGGCCGGCGACCTTTTTCGCGCCCCTGCCGTCCGGATTGGCGTAGCCGACCGTATACATGACGATCTCGCCGAGGCCGGTCGAGACCGGCCCGACCTGCGGCTGCACACCGTCCGGCAATTTTTCGGCCGCTTGGCGCAGGCGCTCACCGACCTGCTGGCGCGCGAAATAGAGGTCGGTGCTGTCGGTGAAGATCGCACTGACCTGGCTGAAGCCGTTGCGCGAGATCGAACGTGTGGTTTCTAGCCCGGGAATGCCTGCGAGCGCAATTTCGACTGGATAGGTGACGAGCTTTTCGATTTCGACCGGCGACAGCCGCGGATCGATCGTGTTGATCTGAACCTGTTTGGTAGTGATGTCGGGCACCGCGTCGATCGGCAGCTTGGAAAGCTGCCACACGCCGAGGCCGGCGATGACGAGGAACAATGCGAGGACCGTCCAGCGTGCGCGGACGGAGAGCGCCATGAGATTTGCGATCATGATCTATTCTTCCTCGCCCGCGCCCTTGCCGAGTTCGGCCTTGAGCAGAAATGCGTTTTTGGTTGCGACTTGGCTGCCTGCCGCGAGACCCTTCAGGATCTCGACCCGGCCGTTGCTGCGTTGTCCGATCGTGATGGTCTGAGCCTTGAAGCCCCGCGCGGTCCGCACGAACACGATGTCACGCCCCTCGAGCGTCTGCACCGCATCCTCCGGCACCACGATCGCATTGCTAGTCGTGCCGCCTCCGCTCGGTAGGAGCCGCACGCGCACCGCGAGCCCTGGCTGAAGGCTGCCCGTCACATCGAGGACAGCAGTCGCCGAGCGCGTGTCATTGGCGAGGCCAGGCGTGACGGCGCGCACCCGTGCTTCCACGGTTCGGCCGTCGGGCAATTCGATAATCGCCCGATCGCCGGGCGATAGCCGCTGTGCATCGGTCGGTCCGACCGCGGCCTCGACCTGTATCTTCGACGCATCGGCGACGCGCATCAGCTCGGTCTCGGGCTGGACAAAGGCGCCCAAGCTTACGTTCTCCGAGGTAACGCGGCCGGAAATCGGGCTGGACACCAACACGCCGCGGCCATCGGACGTCACCCGTGCGGCCCCTGCCGCCACGCTGGCGCGGCGCGCCTCAGCCACAGCAGACGCGGCCTCGGCTTCTGCCTGTTCAAGCTCGACCCGCGCCGAGACCTTCTGGCGGAATAGATATTGCTCGCGGGCGAGTGCCTTTTGCGCCAGCGTCGATTTCGCAGCGGCAGCTGTGCGATCGGCAGCAAACTGCGCCGCGTCCCGGCTTTCGACGACGGCGAGCGTTTCGCCGGCACGCACCGGATCACCGAGCCGCTTCATCAATCGCGTGACCGCGCCGCCTGCGCGGGCGGTCACGATCGCTTCGCCTTGCGGTGATGCGCTGACTGTCGCCTGCGCTACGATTTCCGCGCCGAGCCCGCTGGGATTGATCGTCTCGACGGCAATACCGGCCTGCTGGACCGCTTGCGCGGTCATCGCCACCGTGTCGGGGTTTTTTTTCTCCTCTTTAGGGGCGGCGGTGTTGCCGCTTGCCGCTTCGGTCGCGGCAGGTTCACTCGCGGTCCAGCGTGCGATCCCGAAGCCGCCAAGTGCGGCGACGATCGCGACAGCCGCCGCACCGCCAAGAAAGCGCTTATCGTTCATCATCGATCATCTCCGGAAATCGTCGGGGCCGGCGTCGTGAGCCGGTCGAGCCGGGCCTGCGCGTCGTGGTACGCCGCAAGCGCATCGACGTAGGTCTGGCGGGTCTGTGAAAGCGTGCGCTCGGCATCGAGGAGCGCGATCTGGTCGAACTTGCCCTGCGTCCAACCGATCCGCGCTATGCGGGCGGCCTCCTGTGCCGCCGCCAGTCCCGGCCCGCCCGCCGCTCGCGCGGTCGCAGCGGCGTTCGCCACTTCGGTTTGTGCGCTAGCGATCTGTTGCCGGGTATCGATCACGGCGAGGTTGCGCAGCGCGATCGCCTGCGTCTGTTCAGAGCGTGACTGCGCCACGAAGGCGCTGCCGTTGTTGAAGAACGGGATCGGGATCGAAATGCCGACGACCGCGGCGGTGTCGTTGGTCGCCGCCAGTCGGCGGGCGGAGGCGCTGACCGTTACGTCAGGAACCCGCAACGACCGAGCCACGCGAACCTGCGCATCCGCGGTGCGAACATCCGCTTCCGCAGCAACCAAGGCGAGCGTCCCATCAACATCGACGGGCCGGGGCGGTCCGTAATCAGCGATCCGCTCGAACCAGGCGCGATCGAGTGGGCCCATCACCGGCACCGACAACAATGTCTCAAGGTTTGCACGCGCCGCCTGTGCCTGCCGGGCCGCGATATCGGCTGCGACCTGCGCATTGATGCGCAGCACATCGGCGCGCTGTTGCTCGATCGGACCTACATCGCCGGCCTTGACGCGCTCGCTTGAGACCCGGAACGCGTTGTTGGCGATCCCTGCCTGCTCGCTCAGCACTTCGGCACGGCGCTCGGCGGCGGCGGCTTCGATATAGAGCTGCGTAATCCGCAAGCGGAGATCCGCCTTCGCGATTTCAGCCTGGACTTGCGCGCGACTGAGGCGTGCGGTTGCAAGCGCGACACGCGCTGGCCGCTTGCCGCCCAACTCTAGCGGGAGCGCCACGCCAACCGTCGTCTCGGAGCTTCGCAAACCCTTGTAGACGCCGGTCCCCGCAAGATTCTCAACCTGCGCCTGCACTTCTGGGTTGGGGCGCAAGCCTGCGACACGCCGCGCCGCGGTCGCGGCATCGACGCCGGCCGTGGCCGCCGCGATCGACGGAAGTGGAGCCGATCCGCTCCCCCCCGATGCCGCGCCGTTGTCGAGGACGGCCGACGGGATGGATGGCATGCCGCCCGCAGCGAGAGCGTTCTCGAGCGAGAACGCATCGGCCGATTGTGACGAAGTGGTCGCCGCCGGAATGCCGGGCGGCGTTGTTGTTTGCGCCCCGGCCGCACCGGCAAGGGACGCCGCGACCATGACGGCCGCGATTGTACGATACATGGATGATAACTCCTGACGAACCGGGTTCGCCCCGCGCGGCAATTGCCGGCGAGGTCAGCGGATCCTCAGGCTTGGGGAGGCCTCAGCGCCGGATCGGCGGTAGAGAGCGGCCGCATGGAATGACTCGCGAAGACGGGGGCGACCCGAAGATCGCGCGTCAGTGCTGCGTTGGTAGCCTTGACCGGCGCTGCGACGTGATCGCCATGGCAACCACCGTGATGATGAGGATAGCCCTTGTCGCTATCAGAAGGCACTTGGTCGGCGTCGCCAGGTACATGGCCTAACGCAACTTCGTCCACGCGCGCCTCATGGGATGAAGCGCTAACATCCGGTCGCTCCAGCACATGCGCAGTCGCCGTCGTTCCCAAGGAGAGGGCGATCGTCAAATACGCAAGGATGTTCAGCAGGCGTCGCACGGATCACGCTCTAACAGGAACGCAGGTAACGGGCTAGTCCGCTCGTCGCATGAAGAAATAAAGCCGTCATCGGAAAGTCTGCAATAAAATAGGACGTGCCTTGCGCCATATCGGGATCGCCTCGGCACGCACCCACTCGCCTAGGAATATACACGCGCGTTCGGGCTGCATCAGCCGGTGGCCGCAGCGGCTCGGCGCCGGTTGAGGATGAACCCGCCGATTACCGCGATGAACATCAGGAGCTGAGCCGCCATCGATTGCAAGGTCGGGAAGATACCGAGCATAGAAACGCGGATCCCGCCGCCAAGCGGCGCAATGTCGATGATGCCGGCTTCCTGTAGCGCCGACACGCCCTTGCCGGCGAGGACTACGGTGAGGATGGCCATCAGCCAAGCACTGTAGGCAAAGAATTTCGCGATCGGCAGGGCGCGGCTGTAGCGCAACATGGCCCAGGCAATGAGCCCGAGCAGAACGACCGCCGAGCCGGCGCCCGCCAACATCATGCCGCCATTGCCCTGGGTCCAGAGCGCGGCATAGAACAGCATCGTCTCGAACACCTCGCGATAAACGACGATGAAGGCCAGGCCGAACAGGAACCAGGCCGACTGCTTCGACAATGCGTGCGATATCTTCTCGCGGATGTAGCGCTGCCATTGGTCCGCCTGCGCCTTGCCGTGCATCCAGATCCCCACGGAGAGCAGGACGACAGCCGCGAACAGCGACCCGAACCCTTCGGTAAGCTCCCGGCTCGCGCCGCTGATCCCGATCGCATAGGTCGCGATTCCCCATGTGACCGCGCCGACTATGAGCGCCCCGATCCAGCCGCCATGGACATAGGGCAGCACTTCAGGCCGCTCGGCCTTGCGGAGGAAAGCGATCATCGCGACGACGATCAGCAGGGCTTCGAGCCCCTCGCGCAGCAGAATGGTGAAGGCGCCCAGGAAGGTCGATGCGCTGCTCGCTGCGTCCGGGGACAATGCCGCGTCGGCATCGTCGAACAGGCCGTCGAGCACCTGGACGCGCGTGGCAACCTCGTCGGCGGGGCGACCTTGCTGGAGTGATGCCCGAAATTCGCCCATGGCGCTTTCGATGTGCCCCATGAGCGTTGCGTCGCGCGCGGTCAGCATCGGCTCGAGTGGCTCGAAGCCATCGAGATAAGCCGAAAGCGCGAGTTCCTGGGCAGCGTGACGGTCGCCACCGCGGTACGCGGCAAGGCTCCGTGCCAGTTTTTCGCGCGCGATGGTCAGCGAGCCGGGTGCCTGCCGGATCACCGCGTCCGGGTGACGGCGCAGATAGGCGATCACCGCGTCGGCCTTGGCAGGTCCGATCGTCTTGGCAAGCACCTCCGGGGTCAGTCCCGCCAGTGTTGTCAGGTCGGGGATCATGTGCCGCAGGCCGGGATCGGATTTCCACAGCCGCTCGCCCTGGCTTGCAAGGGCGTCGGGAAAGGCAAAGCGACCGGCATAGAAGGCCAACGCCCAGCGATCATCGCTCGGCAAGGTCGCAAAGCTTTGCATCGCCGTGCCGTCGATGCCCTGGTCGATGACCTGGTACAGCGCGAAGGGACTGCGTTGCCGCGCGCGCGTTATTTCGCTGAAGGCGATCGGCGGCGTGGTGAGCTTCGCCGCGTCGGGGCCATGCCCATCCCCGGTCATGCCGTGACAACTCGCGCAATTCTGCGCGAACAACGTGGCGCCGCGGGCGAGGTCGGGCGCCTTGCCCGGCGCGAGCGGCACGGGATAGGCCTTGAGCAGATCGGCGGCGAGGCCATGGGCGATGCGGGCGACCTCTTCGGGCGTTCCCTTCGCGGCGATGACGCCCTGAAGTCGAGCTGCGCCCGCGATCAGCTTCCCGCGCGCCGGCGTGGGCGACAGCGTCGAAAGGCGAGTCGATACCGAGGCCGCGAATTCGGTCATCTCGGCATATTCGGAAGGACTCTTCACCCGTCCGCCGCTGACAGCACCGCCATAGTCGACCGCCATATAATCAAGTAGCCGCCATGCCGTCTGGACGTCGGTCGTTTGGGCATGGGCCGCGACGCTTGTGCCAAGGGCAAACAAGAGGGCGCCGAGCACCGCCAGCGCGCGGCGCAACGAGACCGTCCGCAAGAGAATCGACAAAGGGCTGTTTGAAGGCGTAAACATGCGCAACGTCTACACCCTCTAGCCGCTAGAGGGTCAAGTGGTTTTGCGACTTGTTTGCATTAGCTGCTGGCAATTGCGAACGGTGGTATCATCAACCGCCCTGCTCAGCTGAACGTGGCGGAATCCGGCGCCAATGTCTCGATGATGCGGCACTCGGAAATAGTGCCCTGTCCGCACTGGACAATCACGTTGCTCAACTCGGACCTCAAAGTATTCAGATCGCGGAGCTTTCGGTCGATTTCGGCGAGATGCTCCCGCGCGATCGCGTCCACCGCCTTGCAAGAAATATCCTTCTGGTCGGCGAGCTTGAGCAACTCCTGAACCTGGTCGATCGAGAAACCCAGCGCGCGAGCCCTGCGAATGAAACTGAGCCGTGCGAGATGTTGGGCGGTGTAGGCGCGATAGTTGTTCTTTGTTCGGGCGGGCGCCGCCAACAAGCCGATGCTCTCATAATAGCGGATCGTCTCCACCTTGCTGTCGGTGGCTTTGGCGAGACTCCCGATGCTGAGCGGCTCGGTGGACATATCGTTTGACCCTCTAGTGACTTCAGACTGTATAGTGGGTGTCATGTCGAAAAGTCGAGGTGACGCAATGTTCGAGCAGACCGGGACGAGCCCCATAGCGATAGGGCGCCGGTGGCGCTTCAAGGTCCAGGGGCTAGACTGCCAGAATGAGGTTCGATTGCTCAGAGAAGCGCTTATCCCACTCGTTGGAGATGAGCGGTTTTTGTCGTTCCAGCCGAAGCTTGGCCTGCTCGACGTCGATGTCGCGTCCGGCCTCACAGTCGAAGCCGTGATCGCGGCCGTATCGACCACCGGGATGACCGCCGAGCTAGATGGTCAGAGCGGTATCTCAAAAGATGCCGCAGGAGCCGACGGTTGCAGAAGCTGCTCGGGTGAACCGGCGCCCGTTGCCCAGGCTCTCCCGGACCATCCGGACGGCGTCATTTTCGAAATCCATGGCATGGACTGCGGTGACGAAGTCGCGGTGCTCAAGCGCGAACTCGGTCCGATCGTAGGGCCGGAAAATCTGTCGTTCGATCTCATCAACGGTCGCATGTCGATCGCGAGCGGTGCCGATCTCTCTCTTCACGCCGACATCCTAAGGGCAGTCGAACGCACGGGGATGCGCGCCGAACTGTGGAAAGAAGGCGAGCGCAGTGCCGGTGCGCCAGAGGAGCAGCGGCGACGCCGGGTTCAGGCCGGGCTGACCATCGCAAGCGGCGCTTTGGTCCTGGTCGGTTTTGCGATTCACGCGCGCGCAAACGGCTTCGCTGCGGTACTGCACGAGAGTCTGGCGCGCGAGGCGCACCCCCCGGTTCTGGCGATGCTCGCTTATTCCTTGTCGGTCCTGTCGGCAGTTCGATACGTCGCACCCAAGGCGATCCTCGCGGCGCGGCGACTCCGGCCGGACATGAACCTGCTCATGCTGGTCGCGGTGGCGGGTGCCCTCGGCATCGGCCAATGGTTCGAAGCGGCGACTGTCGCATTTTTCTTCGCCCTTGCGCTGGCGCTTGAGGCATGGAGCCTGGGACGTGCCCGCCGTGCCGTCGCCGCACTTATGGAAATCGCGCCGGATTCTGCCCGGATACGAGATGCGGCAGGCGTCGAGAAGGACGTACCCGTTGCCGAAGTTGCGGTCGGAACCCATGTGATCGTTCCCCCGGGCGGAAAGATACCGCTCGACGGCTATGTGGTTGCGGGGACGAGCGCGGTCAATCAGGCGCCAATCACGGGCGAAAGCGTACCCGTTACGGTGACGCAAGACGCGGTGGTCTATGCCGGGACCATCAACGGCATGGGCGCGCTCGAGATCGTAACCACCCGGCCAGCCTCCGACACCACGCTCGCGCGTATCGTGCGCATGGTCGGCGAGGCGCAGAGCAAACGGGCTCCGAGCGAACAGTGGGTGGAACGCTTCGCGCGGATATACACGCCGGTCGTGATGGCGCTTTCCCTGGCGGCATTCCTCGTGCCGCCGCTTCTGCTCGGGGGAAGTTGGGCCGCATGGTTCTATCAAGCGCTGGTGTTGCTCGTCATCGCCTGTCCCTGCGCCCTGGTCATCTCGACCCCTGTCAGCATAGTCGCAGGATTGACCGGCGCGGCCCGGCGGGGCGTGCTGATCAAGGGAGGTGTCCATCTGGAAACGCCTGCCCGCCTCACGGCGATTGCGATGGACAAGACCGGCACACTCACGCTTGGCCGCCCCAAGGTGATCGAAATCATACCGATCGGCACCCGGAGCGAATCTGAGTTACTGTCATTTGCTGCTGCCGTTGAAGCCCGCAGCGAACACCCCATTGCGCGCGCAATCCTCGCCATTGCAGCGGAGCGCGGCATAGACGTGGTCCCCGCGAAAGACGTGACGGCTGTCCCGGGCCTAGGGGTTGTTGGCAAGATCAATGATCGCCACGTCTGGGTCGGTTCTGCCATCTATCTTGAACAGAGGCTCGGCGGCGGCGACAGCGAAAAACTGACAACCGCCTTGAAACGTATCGCTGGAGCCGGACTGACTGGAATCGCGGTCTGGGAATCCATGACAGTGATCGGGTTGATCGCGGTGGGTGATGCGGTGCGACCTGAAGCAAGACTAATCGTTGCACAATTACACGCCCTTGGCATCGCTCAAGTGGTCATGCTCACGGGAGATGCTCGCGCGCCGGCCGAAGCGATCGCGCATGAAACCGGCGTGGATGAGGTTTACGCCGAGCTGCTTCCCGAACAGAAGGTCGAGGCGATAGAAAGACTGGTGGCGCAGCACGGCCTTGTTGCCATGGTCGGTGACGGCGTCAACGACGCGCCGGCGATGGCGCGGGCGAGCCTCGGCATCGCGATGGGCGCGATTGGGAGTGATGCGGCGATCGAGACGGCCGACATCGCACTGATGCAGGACGATCTCTCCCAGCTACCGTGGCTCATTCGGCACTCACGAGCGACACTCACCATCATCCGGCAGAACATCGGCTTCTCGCTTGCGGTAAAGCTCGTCTTCGGGGGGCTGACGCTGCTTGGAATGGCGTCGCTCTGGGGCGCGATAGCAGCAGATGTCGGAGCATCGCTCCTGGTCGTGCTCAACGGGCTGCGTCTTATCGATCGCGACCAGCAGGCGCGATAGCCCGGTTACCGAGCGTCCCGAAGCCACGATCTTCGCTCTTCCATCCCGCAAAGGACTACATTGATATGGCCGGCCAATGTACCGCGAGCATCGACACGGGCTTTGTGACATTGGGCTATGCCAAGGTCGCCCTATTGGGCGTGGTGCAGGGCATTACCGAACTTCTGCCGATTTCGTCGACAGCCCATATGCGCGTCGTACCTGCCGTGCTGGGGTGGCGAGATCCGGGTTCGGCCTTTTCGGCCGCGATGCAGCTTGCGGCGCTCGCCGCCGTTATCAGCTATTTTTGGCGAGACGTTCGCCGTCTTGCGGTCGGGTCAGTGTCGGCGATCAGCCGCCGCGAATTCGCCGATCCCGATCTTCGTCTGGCGACCTGGATCGTGCTGGCAACGATTCCTATCGCGCTGGCGGGCGCGTTACTTTCGAGCAGCCTCAATACATGCAACTCACCCCTTCGCGCATTGCCGGTGATTGGCTGGGCGTGCATCTTGATGGCGGTGCTGATGGCGCTCACCGAAATCCTGGCACGCCACCGCCGCAGCGTCGAGAATGCATCACTGGTGGACGCGCTGCTCGTCGGCCTGGCCCAGGTCGGAGCCCTCATCCCAGGCGTCTCACGCTCCGGATCGACTCTCACCGCTGCGCTCGCACTCGGATTTAAGCGTGAAGAAGCTGCGCGCTTTTCATTCCTGTTGGGCATCCCGGCTATCGCTCTCGCCGGATTGAAGGAATTGTGGGAGCTGCACAAAGTCCACCTCGACATGCACGGCTGGTCCATTCTGGCGGTCGGCCTTGGCGTCGCAACCGTTTCAGCATTCGCGGCGATCTGGGCGCTAATGCGCGTCCTCGAGCGCTTCTCCGCCTGGCCCTTCGTCATCTATCGCGGAGTGCTTGGCGTTCTTCTGGTCATCGCGACCACCAACGCCTGGCTAGTCTAAGCGTCAGCCTCCCAACACATCGGGAAATTGGCATGGCAATGCCTCGTCGACGCATCGCGATGCCTATGCCTATGCCTATGCCTAGGAGGTTCACCCAATCTGGTATCAGGCGAATGGTCGTGCAGCTCAGTCAGATGTAGCCACAGTCCGATAGATACTAGATTTCGGCGACGATGAGAGGCGCCGTGACAGGTTCGCCGCTCTTGCAGCAACATCGATCAAATCGTGCTCAATTGGTAGCAGACAATGTTGTGATCAACGGGCATCCGACCTGATCGCCGACGTCGCAGGCACGAACGGTGTCGGCGGAATGGCCTTTGAACGCCATGGTCATTGCTGGCCAGCCCACCGCCAGTATCGGCCGATGCTGGATCGTGAGCTTGTTCGCCTTGGTATCGATCGCGGTGATGACATCGACACCCTGCCCCGTCGTGACGGCAGGCGCCTTCTTGTCCATGCCCGCCATACCGGCATGCCTTTCATATCTCCGCTCATGGATTGAGCGAGGGCCGGACCGGCGGAAGATGGCGGCGGTACGCAATGCGATGCGTAGCGCTCTTATGATGACTTCCTTTTGCTGAGAGGTTGGGGTCGTTTTGGAAGATGGACGTAGCGGCTTGCGCAGCAACAGCGGCTAAGCGGCCGCCAAAACGAACATTGACACCGGCGAGGCTGCCAGCATGCCACCGACTGAGTATGGCGATCCGGCTCATCACCTCCAAACCAGCGCCAGTCCCGAGCAGGACCTGTAGCTTCCCATTGCTTTCGTGTCGAGCTGCTCAGTAGTAGTCGGCAAGCTTTAGAACCCGCGTCGTTCCGTTCGCGAGCTTAAGCGTTACCCGGCTTCCTGCGGGGCCGTAGCGCCATTGCCAAAGCAATCCCCGCGTATAGGAGCTGTCGATAGGACGACCGTCCACGGCTACAACCTGCTCACCGACGGCCCACCCCGCCCGATCCGCAGGGCTGCCGGATGCCACATGCACGACAGTCAGGTCAGTAGTGGAGGCGGCGAGGCCGAGGCCGCTTCGATCCTTCAGCATCGGCAGGCGCGCCCGAGGAGGGGCGGAACGCAACCACAACTGTCCTTGAGACACGTCCAGTACGATGTCGAATTGTCCGAGCAACGGCATCCCCACATTCCCTACCGTGCTCACCGAGGTCCACCGATCAAGGGCGAGCGCCGGAACTAAGGCGCTCGAGAGCGCGCCCAGGCTCACCTTGTCGGCAACGAAGGCCTTGACGATTTGCACTCCCTCGACCCCGCCAAGGGCGGCGGTGGAGACGGTCTTGCCGACGAGAACGGAGTGCGCCTCGATATAGGCGGAGGATAGCATCAACGCCGACGAACTGCCGAAATCGAGCATCAGCGGCACCGGGTCCAGTCCGGCGATGGACGCGAGCACAAACAATTCCCGTTTGGCCCCGTGCCCGAGCGGAAGTACAGTCCATTCCGGACCCCCCACAAAGCTGGCGGTCTTCTCAAATGCAAACCGCCGTGTCGTGAAATCGAGCGCCAGGCAGCCACCCGCTAGTACGTCTGACCCGAGGATCATGTCGATCGGCCGACCAAAGGCGGCCGAAACCGCCCCCAAGTCTGCAACGACTGCGGAGGGGAGGACGGTAGCATGAGTGTCCAGCATCACCGCGACATTACGGACCAGACCAACCGGAGCCTTGCCGCCCAGGCCGTTGATCCGTCGCGGCTCCAGGTTCGTCAAGCCAAGCTTGGCCGCGAGCGGTTTGCTGATAATTGACGCGCCGCTTCCGCTGTCGAGCACCGCGTCGATTGCTACGCCGGACACCTTGGCCGGCACGATCAGCGTGTCGCCGGTTGCGACTTCTATCGGGCGCCAGACCGGAGGCGTAGCGAAGCCGCCCCAAGACCGACCCCGCTCGGTCCTCGCTGCCAATAGAGGAAGCGGAATGCTCGTCATGAGCCCGGCCCCGAGCCACATGATCGCCGCCCGCCGGTCAGCATGCCAAATCGTCTTGATTTCTTCCCTGGGTTCCACCGAATTTCCATTCGCTTCTCACGAGTCGCGGAGAGGTTCGAGCGTTGCTACATGCTCCAGCCCCTCAAGGATCAAGCCCCCCGACCGAAAATGATACGGCCATGCTGCGGGTTTAGCGATCAGAAGCGTTTCGAGAAGCCCGCCGCGAGAAAAGGATGAGGTGGTTTTGTGCCGGCGGCACCCGTCCCGACGCTAAGGTCAATCTGTATATCGTGCCCGATGATGTACGCGGCCCCAACGTCGAAGATCAACGAAGCACGTCCATTCTTCTCCTCGGCATATTGAAGCCCGGTGTCGACGAAAAAATTCAGGATCTTGCTCGGATTGTAGTTCAACGTAGCTGCGAACAGTCCGGCGGCATAGGAGCGCTTCGTGTCGTCCTCGTACACCGCCACGCCGACGTTGGGGTTCAATGACCATTTGTCGACAAAATTCCAGTCGGCCGCCAAGCGGAAATCCCCGGTTGCGCGCGAGTTACGAAAAGCACTGGAACCAGAAGGTGGAAAGACCCGAACGATTGCGCCGATTGATGGCTGGGTCGATCCCACTGCCTTGACGATATTGTACTTCAGACCAATCGAGGACGGCGCAAACCCGCTGCTGTCCGTATCGACTAGGGCCGGGTCGTGCTGGCGCTGCCGAGTGAACGTGTTGCCTTCGACACGGAACTCCCAGTTCTTGCTGAACCCATATCGCAGCAGCCTCGGAATAAAGGTCGTATGCTCTCGTTCATCGCCGTTGCTGCGATACTCGCGCTGGATAGCCGTCTCGAACTGAAAATGACCCCTGGCCAACCGTCGTGCTTCCATCCGCGATCCCGGGCCGATCGGGATTGATGAAGTCGTCGGAAGGGTCCGCATGAGCTGGAGCTGCCACTGCGAACGCCGCAACGATAATGAGCGTTGTTGATGTGCGAAGATGGCAATGGGGCATCGAAAACTTACTCCGCTCCTGGACGCAATCAGTCGGCACCTAAGCGGCTGGCCGCGCTATCGCTTGAATGACCCGGCACTCGGCCATCGTTCGGGCGCAGCACCCGCTCGCGCTCATGGCGCTCAGCTCGTCGCGCAAGGCAGAAAGCTGGCGAAGCCGATCCTCCACACCGACCAGGTGCCGCGCTGCGATTTCCGCTGCTTCCGCACAGTCGCGCTCCGGTTGATCGGCAAGCGCGAGGAGCGAACGAATTTCCTCGATCGAGAAACCGAGCCTTCGCCCGTTCCGCACGAAGTTCAGGCGATCCACGTCGCCGTCACCATAGGTGCGTCTGCCCGAGGATGTGCGCTCAGGTGTTTCGAGCACACCAATTTGCTCGTAAAAGCGGATCGTCGTCACCTTGGTCGCAGTCGCGCGCGCCAACTCACCAATCTTCATCTCGCATTTGCTCCAAATCATTTGCTGCCATCGAACTTTGCGCTTGCTCCTACAGCAGCTAGAGATTGTAAAGAAGCCAGATGATTGACACCCGAATCGTTAACGCGCCCGCCCGCCATGGACGGGGCGAGCGTTGCCCGACCTCACGGTTGACGGCGTGATCGCGCTTCTGTTCCTTCCTTCCGCGTATGAGATCGTCCGCAATGCGCGGACTGAACTCCGGCCGGCAACCTAGAGGTGCGCAGGATGATCGTTCCGCCGCGCGCGGTTTTGTGCGTGCTGAATGCAACGCTGGTCGCGTGCCTCGCTGGCGCGTCGGTCGCGCAGGCGCAAACGGGGTCTCAACCGGGGGTGCCGACGACTTCGACCGAGGGAGAGGTGCTTAGCCTTGAAGCGGCCTTGTCTCAGGGCGGCGCCGCTTCGCCCTCGATCGCAGCATCGACTGCCGGTGTGCAGGCGGTCACGGCCGCCCGTACGATAGCGGGATTGCGCCCAAACCCCGAGGTTCAGCTGCAAGTCGAAAATTTAGCGGGTTCGGGGCAATATCGAGGCTTCCGCAGCGCTGAATCAAGCGTCGGAATTGCGCTGCCTCTGGAACTAGGAGGCAAGCGCAGCGCGCGGCTTGCGCTGGCGAACGCACGACTGACCCGGGCTGAGATCCAGACCGCAATCGCCGTTGCCGACCTTCGGCTCAGGATCACGCAGCTCTATGTCGAGGCGGCCGCAGCCGAGCGTCGTACAGAAGTGCTGTCGGAGCAGTCTGCTATTGCAGCAAATGCCTTGCGGATCGCAAGCGAACGCGTTCGTGCCGGCGCGGCATCGCCAATCGAGCAGCAACGCGCTGATGTCCTCCGGATCAACGCACAGGTCGCTGCCGACAGTGCGGGGCGGCAGGCACAGGCTGCAAGACTAAATCTCGCCGCGCTCATCGGTCGCCCGATCACGGGGCTGCTTGACCGCGCCTGGTTCGATCAGGTCGCAAGTTTCTATGGGCCCGCTCAGCCCGTCGATGTCGAAGAGACTCTCGCTTTTGCCGCTGCCACCGCCGACGTTCGCGCGGCGGATGCTCAGGTCCGACTAGCTCGCGCGTCACGCATTCCTAACATCACGATCAGCGCAGGAGCCCGTCGTTTGGCGGAGACCAATGACACAGCCGCCGTGGTCGGCGTGAGTGTCCCCATCCCGATCTTTAACAATGGTCGGGCCTTCGTCAGTCAGTCGCAAGCCGAGCAGACGCAGGCTCAGGCGCTGCGCTCCCTCGTGGCACTCGATACCCGCCAGGATATCGCCCGCGCGCAAACCGAAGTCGCCAATGCTGCCGCGACTGCACGCGCTACGGGAGGCCCAGGTCTCGCTGCCGCAGCGGAGGCGGCCAGGATCGCGCGTATCGGTTACTCTCAAGGCAAGTTTGACCAGATCGCGCTGCTAGACGCCGAGCGAACGCTGTCTCAAACCCGGCAAGCCTATGTCGATGCGCTTGCCGCCTACCACGATGCAGTGGCGAGATTGCAGCGTCTGACGACGCCAGCCACCCTCGCCAACGGTGAGGCGCGGCAGTGATGAACTTGGAACATAAGCCGGGTTCCGGCCGCACGTGCCTTGGGCATAAGTCGTATGCTCGCGCCTCGTTTTATCTCGGAGAACACCTATGATCCTTCAGGATAAGCGCCTGCTTGGCAGTGCGGCCGGTGTCGCGTTGATCGCCGCGCTCGGTGGTTTCGCGGTTGCCCGCTATACCACGGGCGGCTCGAAGCCCGTCGAGGCCCCGGCCAGCGTTCCTGCGGCTGCATCGGGCAAGGAGAAGAAGCCGGATACCTTGGCAATGACCGCACAAGCAATGCAGCAAGCTAGCATTGCGACTGAAACGGTCAAGGCAGGCGGTCTGGGTGCCGAAATCGTTAGCCAAGCGACAGTGGCAGCCTCCCCTACTGGCGAGGCGATCGTCACAGCGAGAGCCGGAGGTGCGGTGACGCGCTTGCTCAAGCGCCTGGGCGATCCCGTACGAGCAGGCGAAGCGCTCGCGATCGTCGAGAGCCGTGAGGCGGCTCAATTCGCGGCGGATCGCACGGTCGCAGCTGCCAAATCAGCGCTGGCGCAAAAGGCATTGGCGCGAGAGCAATATTTGTACCGGCAGAAAGTATCCGCGCGGGTCGATCTCGAGCAGGCTCAGGCCGGGGCGACGTCCGCGGCGGCCGAGGCGCGACGCGCGCAGGTCGCCGCGGGAGCGGCAAACGTCACAAGCGATGGTCGCGGTGTCGTCGTCGCAAGTCCGATCACAGGGCGCGTGACCGCCGAAAACGTAAGTCTCGGGGCGTTCGTTCAACCCGAGACCGAACTGTTCCGGGTTGCCGATCCTGCGAAGATTCAGATCGAAGCCGCGGTCGGTCCGGCTGATGCTCAGCGCTTATCCCCCGGTGACCGCGCAATCGTCGAATTGCCCGGCGGGCGGACGATCGAGGCGCGCGTGCGCGCCGTGACCCCTGGCCTTAGCGGGGAGACTCGTTCCGCGACTGCGGTGTTAGATGTTCCCGGTTCTCTGCAGCCGGGTCTCGCAGTCCGGGTGCGGCTCCTGCCAAGCCGCGGCGAGGTTTCGAACGCGATTGTCGTGCCAGAAGACGCCGTTCAGAGCCTTGAAGGTCGCGACGTCGTGTTCACACGCACTGCTAAGGGTTTCCGCGCCCAGAATGTCACTACCGGCCAGCGCAGCGCCGGCCGCATCGAGATCGTGTCGGGCCTCTCAGCCGGGCAGACCATCGCCACCAAGAACGCCTTCCTGCTCAAAGCCGAACTCGGCAAGGGCGCGGGCGAGGAAGAATAACAGATGATCGCCAACCTTATCGCGCTGGCCGTCCGTGCGCGCTGGGCGGTCCTGTTCATCTTCCTGGCGATTGCCGGTCTTGGCCTGTGGCAGCTCACCAAGCTGCCGATCGACGCCGTGCCCGACATCACCAACAAACAGGTACAGATCAACACCGTCGATCGGCGCCTCTCGCCGGTCGAGATGGAAAAGCTTGTCACTTATCCGATCGAAACCGCGCTGGCTGGCATCCCTGGACTGGAGACGACCCGTTCGATTTCCCGCAATGGCTTTAGCCAGGTATCCGCAATATTCTCGGAAGGCACCGATCTCTATTTCGCGCGCCAGCAGGTAGGCGAACGCCTGACCCAGGCGCGCGATACGTTGCCCGACGGCGTACAGCCGCAGATCGGCCCGGTTACGACCGGTCTTGGCGAAGTCGTGATGTACACGGTCGAATATGCCAATCCTGACGGCAAAGGCGCGAAAATTGTGAACGGCCAGCCCGGCTGGCAATCGGATCGGAGTTACCTGACGCCCGAAGGCGATCGGCTGACGAATGCGGTCGAACAGGCCGGGTTCCTTCGCACCGTTCAGGACTGGATCGTCCGCCCACAGCTCCGCGCCGTTCCGGGCGTGGCCGGCGTCGACTCGATCGGCGGCTACGCCAAGACATTCGTGGTTGAACCAGATCCGGTGAAACTCTCGACCTACGGTATCTCGTATAGCGAGCTTGGCGAGGCGCTGGAGAACGCCAACCTCGCGGTGGGCGCGAACTACTATAACCGCGGCGGCGAAGGCTATTTGGTTCGGCTCGATGCGCGGGTTCGCTCGGTGGATGAAATCAAGAACGCCGTCGCCGCCACACGCGGCGGTGTTCCCATCACCGTTGGCCAGATCGCCAATGTCGAGAGCGGGGGCGACCTTCGCACCGGTGCGGGCAGCGTGAACGGCAAAGAAGCCGTCATCGGCACCGCGTTGATGCTTATCGGTCAGAACAGCCGCATCGTTGCGCAGGATGTCTCTGCAAAGCTCGAGCAGGTATCGAAGACCTTGCCGCCCGGCGTTACCGTCAAGGTGGTGCTCGACCGCTCGAAGCTGGTCAACGCGACGGTCGCGACCGTGCAGCGCAATCTGACCGAGGGCGCGATCCTGGTGGCGGTCGCGCTATTCCTGTTGCTCGGCAACTGGCGCGCGGCGCTGATCGCGGTGCTCGTTATTCCCTTCTCGTTCCTCATGATGGCAATGGGGATGAACGCCTTTCGCGTGCCCGGCAACCTGATGAGCCTGGGGGCTCTCGACTTCGGTCTTATCGTCGACGGCGCGGTGATCATCATCGAGAACTGTCTGGCGCGGCTAGCGCACCGGCAGGAACATGAGGGCCGGCTGCTCGCCCTTCGCGAGCGGCTTGAGGAGACCATGCGCGCCGCTCAGGAAATGATAAAGCCGACCGTTTTCGGGCAAGCAATCATCCTGCTTGCCTTTGCGCCGCTGCTCATGTTCACCGGCGTCGAGGGCAAGACGTTCTCGCCGATGGCAATCACGATCATGCTCGCGCTGGTCGCGGCCTTCATCCTGGCGCTGACCTTCGTGCCGGCCATGGTGGCGCTGCTCATTCGCGGCCGGGTCGCCGAGAAGGAAGTGTGGCTGATCCGCAAGAGCAAGGAGCGCTATCTGCCGCTGCTCGACAAGGCGATCGCACGGCCGTGGCCGTTCATCCTCGGCGGACTGGCCTTCTTTCTCGCCGCGGTGCCGGCGTTCGGATTGTTGGGCAGCGAGTTCATCCCGCAGCTCGACGAGAAGAATATTGCCCTCGCCTCGACCCGCGTTCCCTCGGTCAACCTCGAACAGTCGCTCGCTATGCAGCGACAGGTCGAGGCCGCCGTGAAAAAACTGCCCGAAGTCGAGCTGATGTTTTCCAAGACCGGCACCGCTGAGGTTGCGACCGATCCGATGCCGCAGAATATGTCGGACGGCTATATCATTCTCAAGCCCCAGGATCAGTGGCCCGCCAGCGTCCATACAAAAGCCGAGGTGATCGAGCGCATTGAGAAGGTGTCACGTGGTCAGCTCGGTCAAATCTATGAAATGAGCCAACCGATCCAACTTCGCTTCAACGAACTGATCGCGGGTGTTCGCGGTGACGTCGCCATCAAGCTCTACGGCGACGACCTCGACAAGATGGCGCAGACGGCCAGCGAGATGGTTCGCGTCCTGCAATCCATTCCGGGCGCGGGCAGCGTAAAGGCTGACCAGGTTGGTGGTGCGCCGACGCTCGACGTGAAGCTCGATCGCGCCGCCATTGCACGCTATGGTCTCACGATGCGCGAAGTGGCCGACACGGTTTCCGCGGCGCTCGGGGGCCGCGAGTCCGGTTTGCTCTATGAGGGCGACCGGCGGTTCGACATCACGGTGCGCGTGCCCGAAACCACGCGCACCAGCCTGGATGACATCCAGGCGCTGCCGGTGTTGCTTCCCGAGAAGGCCGGGCAAGCTCGCCAGCAAGTGCCGCTCTCGCAAGTCGCGCAGATTCGCGTCACCGAAGGCCTCAATGAGATCAGGCGCGAGAACGGCAAGCGCCGTCTCGCCATTCAGGTGAACTTGTTGGGACGTGATGCCGGGTCGTTCGTCGCCGAAGCGCAGGCCAAGATTGCACAGGTCAAACTTCCGGCCGGCTATTATCTCGAATGGGGCGGGCAGTTCCAGAGTCTGCAGGATGCATCTAAGCGGCTTTCGATCGTTGTGCCGCTCTGTTTCGCGTTGATCTTTGGCCTGCTCTACATGGCTCTCGGCAGCTTTGGACGCGCTACTGCGGTGTTCCTGGCGGTGCCCTTAGGATTGGCGGGCGGCGTGTTCACCTTGGCGCTCACCGGCATTGCATTCTCGGTATCAGCCGCTGTCGGCTTCATCTGTCTTGCGGGCGTCGCCGTACTCAATGGCCTCGTGGTGATGACAGCGATACGCGAACGGATCGAGGCAGGGTTTCCGCTCGCTCAGGCGATCCGCGACGGGATGGCCGAAAAGATGCGCGCCGTCGTCATGACCGGATTTGTGCCGGCGATCGGTTTCGTGCCGATGGCGCTCGCGCACGGCACCGGCGCCGAGGTCCAGAAGCCCCTGGCGACCACTGTTATCGGGGGCTTGGTTGCGGCTACCATTCTCACTTTGCTCGTTCTCCCCGCCATCGCCCGCGTGGTGCTTGGCTGGGGCGAACGCGTGGGCAAGCACCGCGATCCCGAGCCGGATGGCGGCGTGGCGGCGCATCCGACCCCCGAGCCGATCTCGACATGACACAGGAGGCGAGCATGAGCGAACATACCAAATTGCTCCGCATCTACACCGACGAGGCCGCCTATTACGGCGACCGCAAGGTGCTCGAGGTGGTCGCATCCAAGGCGCGTGACGCCAGACTCGCCGGCGTGACCGTGCTTGAGGCGCTTATTGGGTTCGGGCGATCGGCGCATCTTCATCGCAGGCATGTACTCGAAAGCGATCGAGCCGTGGTGATCGAGATCGTCGATTTCGACGCTCGTTTGCGGGCGTTCGTGTCGGACCTGTCCGACGTGCCAGGGATAGGATTGATGACGCTCGAAGCAGTGGAGGTTCTCGGGTCAGAGCTTTCGGTCAGCAGTATACAACCAGAGTGAGGTTTGGGATCAGGGTGAGGATCGTTCTTGGCGACTGATATTCCTTCCGCTTCGTCTCCACGGCCATCATTGCGCCGCTTTGCCCTGTTGCTCGTGCTGGTCGGGGCGGCAATGATTCCCGCCGTGATCCTGCGGATCGAAGGCTGGCGTCCCAACCCGCTGCTCGACACGTTCGTTTTCGGAGCGGCTATCCTCGCTGCGGGGTTCCTTTTGTCATGGGGCGCCGAGGCGGCCGAGAAGCGCATTTCGGCAGGGTTGATCGTGGCGATCGTCGCGCTGATCACCGTGCTCCCTGAATATGCCGTGGATTTTTACTACGCCTATTCGGCGGGCGCGAACCCCGGATCGAATTACGTCCATTATGCCGCGGCGAACATGACCGGCGCAAATCGGCTGCTCGTCGGCCTTGCCTGGCCGCTTCTGGTATTGCTTCACTGGCGGCGAACGCGGGATCGCGCCATTGAGTTACGGCCCGCGAACCGAACCGAAATCCTCTTTCTGCTTCTGCCAAGCATCTATGCCTTCGCGATCGTGGCGAAGGGCCGAATTTCACCCATCGACACCATCGTCCTTATCGCGCTGTTCGGGGTGTATATGTGGCGCGCCAGTCGGAAGGAAACTGGCGCAGACGCTGATGACGACGATGACGACGATGACGACGAGCCTGGCCCGGCCGCGGCGCTCATGCTGCTTTCACCCCTTCGCCAATGGTTAGCCATGGGAGCGCTGACGATCGTCGCAGCCGCGATTATTCTTGTATCCGCCGAACCTTTTGCAGAGTCGATGATCGACTCGGGCCGCCTTTTGGGGTTCGACGAGTTCTTGCTGATCCAGTGGCTCGCGCCGCTGGCCAGCGAAGCGCCTGCCGTCGTCGTGGCGGCGCTGTTCGTGCTGTCGGGCCGCGCCGCGTCCGGCCTCGCGACGATGATGTCCGACAAGATCAATCAATGGACTCTGCTAGTCGGCATGTTGCCGCTGGCGGTCAGCTTGGGCGCGGGGCATCTGACCAGCCTCCCGCTCGACACACGCCAACACGAGGAATTCTTCCTCACTGCCGCACAGTCGTTATTCGGTATCGGCTTGCTGCTGCGTCTTCGCCTCAGTCTGGTGGGTGCGGCGGCGCTCGCTACCCTTTTCGTCGCCCAGGTGGCTTTGGCGGTAATCTGGCAGGGTGACGAACTGCGTATCGTCAACAGTCTGACGTGGCTGGCTTGGGGCTATCTGGCGCTCGCGGCTGGCCTGTTCTTGACGAACCGCAAAGCGCTTGGCGCGCTTTTCAGGAAAACAGGCTAGTGAGACGGCCAGCGTCGTTGAACCGACACGGCCGGCCCGCCGGCAAACGTAGGAGGTGGAGTCGTTGTTTGACCAACTCGCCGCTCCGGTCCTCGACAGCCCAGCCTCTAGGCCGGGGAATACGCCGCAGCGCGAGGGTGAAGCCATGACGAGGGCTGCCACCTGGCTGGGCGCAGGGCTCGCCCTGACCGTGGACCAGGTGACCAAGCCGGCGGCCTTCGAGCTCGTTGCAAGCCACGGCGCGATACCCGTCCTCCCCTTCCTTACCATCACGTCCAGCATGAACGCCGGCGTTGCCTTCGGGATCGGCACAAGGGTGCATCCGATCCTGCTGATCGGGGTCGCGGCGACCGTCACGGCTCTTCTCCTCGCGATGATCCTGCGGTCGGCGAGTCCTCTCTACCGCGCCGTGCTGGGCATGATCCTCGGCGGCGGCATTGGGAATATCGCCGACAGGCTGCGATTCGGCGCCGTACGCGACTTTATCGACCTCCACTGGGGCGGATCTCACTGGCCGACGTTCAATATGGCAGATGCTTTCATCACCGTTGGCTTCGTCATCATGCTCATCGCCTGCGACGAGTCCAACGGGCATTTGAAGCCGCGATCCACCCGTTGCGGGAAGAACTGATGTCAGAAGCGGGGATGAATGAGGGAGCGCCACCCATGACAGGCCACTTCCTGTCGATCTACCGACAAGGCTTTGTGAGGGTCGCCGCTTGCTGCCCCCTCTGCAGGATCGCGGAACCGGCGTTCAACCTCGAGGAAACACTGAGGCTCGCCCGCAGAGGGAGTGATGAAGGGGTCGCGCTGATGGTCTTCCCGGAGCTCGGGCTGTCGGGCTATTCGATCGACGACCTCCTCCATCAGCGGGCCCTGCTCGACGAGGTCGAACGACGACTTCTGGAGCTGGTCGCCGAAAGTAGCGATCTCCACCCGGTCCTCCTCGTCGGGGCACCGCTGCGCCGTGAGGGGCGGCTCTACAACTGCGCCATCGCCATTCATCGGGGTCGAATTCTCGGCGTCGTGCCGAAGGGGCACCTGCCCAACTATCGGGAGTTCTACGAGAAGCGTTGGTTCGCCTCCGGGCGGGACGTGCGCGGCGAGATCTGCCTCGGAGGCGAGCCCGTTCCGTTCGGGATGGACCTCCTGTTCCAGGCGGAGGATGTCGACGGCCTGATCTTCCACACCGAGATATGCGAGGATGCCTGGGCGCCCGCCCCGCCCAGCGACTTCGGCGCGCTCGCCGGCGCGCTGATCCTGACGAACCTCTCTGCCAGCAACATCGTGGTGGGCAAGGCAGACACACGGCGACGCCTCTGCGAGGTCCAGTCCGGCCGCTGCTGGGCCGCCTACGTCTACTCGGCGGCTGGACACGGGGAGTCGACAACCGATCTAGCCTGGGATGGCCAGGCCTGCATTTACGAACTCGGGGCCCAACTCGCGGAGACGGAGCGCTTCAGCGCAGAGTCCCAGATGGCCGTCGCGGACATTGACATCGAGCGGCTGCAATTGGAGCGCATGCGGACCGGTACGTTCAACGAGGCGGCAATCGCCAACGGCATGCCGGACCGGCGCTTCCGTCGCGTGTCCTTCGTTCTCCAGCCGCCCGCTGGCGACTTGGGCCTGCGGCGACGCATCGATCGCTTCCCCTTCGTACCTAACGATCCAGCCCGGCTCGATCAGGACTGCTACGAGGCGTTCAACATCCAGGTGACCGGGCTCGCGAAGCGCCTTGAGACGACCGGAATAAGCAAGATCTGCATCGGCGTGTCCGGAGGGTTGGATTCGACCCACGCCCTGATTGTCGCGGCGAAGGCATTTGATCTGCTCGGGCGTGCGCGTACCGACATCCTCGGCTTCACGATGCCCGGCTTCGCCACCAGCAGCAGGACCAGGTCCAACGCGCATTCGCTGATGAGCGGGCTCGGGGTGACGGCCGAGGAAATCGATATCACGCCGCTGGCCAACCAGATGCTTCGCGATCTGCGGCACCCGTTCGCGAGCGGGGAGCCGGTCTACGACACGACCTTCGAGAACGTGCAGGCGGGGATCCGGACCGATCTCCTGTTCAGGGCCGCCAACCAGCGCCAGGGCCTGGTGCTCGGCACCGGCAACATGTCGGAGCTCGCACTCGGCTGGTGCACCTACGGCGTCGGCGACCAGATGAGCCACTACAACGTCAACGGCTCGCTTCCGAAGACCCTCATTCAGCACCTCATCCGGTGGACGGCGTCGAACCGGCTGTTCGACGCCCAAGTGACCGACATCCTGCTCGACGTGCTCGGGACGACTATATCGCCGGAGCTCATCCCGCAGGCATCCGAAGGCCAGTCGCAGAGTACAGAGGAAAAGATCGGCCCCTACGAACTCCACGACTTCTGGATCTACTATCTGACCCGATTTGGGCTGCGCCCCTCCAAGATCGCCTTCCTAGCAATGCACGCTTGGCAGGACGCCTCCGCGGGCAACTGGCCGCCGGGCTTTCCGGAGGACCAGAAGCGCTCCTATGATATACCTGCCATCCGCCACTGGCTCGACGTTTTCCTGCGCCGCTTCTTCGCCAACCAGTTCAAGCGATCCGCCCAGCCGAATGGGCCGAAGGTCACGACTGGCGGCTCGCTGTCGCCGCGCGGCGATTGGCGCGCGCCCTCGGACGCCAACGGCCAGCTCTGGATCGATGAGCTTTGCAACAACGTGCCCGAGGACCTCAACGCGGCGGACGTGTCTCCTCTGACGCAGGAACCACCTGCGGTAGCCGCGGAGGGCAGACCCATTGTCCGATGAAATCCGATACCATACGGCCCGGTGGCTGCGCACCGGCCGTCCGCACCTCGGGGCGCCCGGCGACATCGTCGTCCCGAGCACGGCGAAGAGGCAGCCCGACGTGGGTGCGACGGAGGCGCCGTTGCGGGGCGGCCCCCATCCAGGGCGCGGAGGGGCGGCGACGATCCATCGGCAGGCAAGCTGGAGCGAACGACAATGGCTGAGCATCCGAAGCCTTTGACCATGGCCGCAGAACGGTCGGGAATACGAAGGGAGGGCCGGGTGGGTCTTCCTGATGTGCGCAACGGTCCTGGGTGTCGCCACTTTGTGGCTTCCCGAACAGATTGAGCTGCCACGGGAAACTGCCCCGCGGCTCGCGTTTGCCGCCCGCGAAAGCCTCCTCGTAATGCTGTGGGTCGCCATCGGTGTCGGGATGGTGTCGACCATCCGGCGCTACTCGGCACATGACAATCCCGGCTCCGCCTTCGCTCCTCCAAGCGAGCGGCTGAGGGTGCCGCTCGCATTTCTTCAAAACACGCTTGAGCAGGCGACGATGACGAGCATCGCCTTTCTCGGGCTCTCCACCGTCGATGGCGACGCTCCGCTCGGCTTCATCACCGGCGCCGTAGTCCTGTTCGCGGCAGGACGGATCGAGGTGCGTGGCATGCCACTAAATGCCCAGTGTCGAAACCGGTCCAGCCTGAGCAAATATTCCGGGCGCATTGGCGGAAGCGCTTGACCTTTGGCTGAAAGATACAGTCCTCCGGCGACGCACCACAAACCTCATCAGGTTCGCCAGGTTTGACGCCAACGATACCGCGTCTGTCCCCAACGCGAACAGAGCTCCGACGATCAAATTATGGGCAAGCCAAAATGGAGCCCCCAGGAGGAAGAGCCCCTTCATACGCGTAGTCGATGTCTGCAAGCGCGCCAGACTACCCAGCGAGCTCCCCGTCAATGCCAGCGCAGACGGTATGCCGTGCCATGTCACTACCGAAAGGAAAGACAATATAATGAGGCTGGCTCCGTAGAGTCGCACGACGACATAGCGATCACGCACCGATGCCGAAACGACGAGCTGCGCGCAGGAAATGAGGCACGCGATCGCCGCCGTAGGAGATCCCAACATCAGAAAATACATCGCGAAGGCGGCAGCGCCTGCACTCTGAATTTGGACGACCTTTTTATAGTCGCTGAAAAACGGCCAGCTGATGACGCACAAAAGAGCCATGCAACCGAACGCGGTGGCAATCACGACGGCCCCCGCGCGGTTGTTCCTGTGTTGATCTGCGTGCCGCGCTCAGCTCTGTCTTTTCCCATAGCTGAAGCGTGAAGGAACGAGGTTAATTACGCTTTAATGGCCCTCATGAAATCGACCATTCAAGGCTTCTTTTGGATTGCTGTCACCTCACCCGCACTGCCAACAAGCGTGACATCAAAATCGACCTTGTCGCCGACCTTGGCGGCATCGGTGATCCCAGGCGCTGCCTTGAACGCCATCGTCATCGCCGGCCATTTGGCTTCCGGGATCGGGCCATGGTCGAGCGTGATCGTGCCTGCCGCCTTATCGATCTCCTTCACCGTCCCCTGTCCCTTGGCCTTGATCGCGGATGTCGCGGAGGGCGCCATTGCCATATTCGCCATATCGCCGCTCATCGCCGCATCGGGCGATGCCTGATTGGTCTCGGTCGCGATAGGTGCTTCCGCTTTTTTGCCGCACGCGGCGGTCAGGGCGGCGAGGCCGAGGGCGATAGTCAGTCGTGCATAGTTCATGGTCTTCTCCTTGCATGTTAGGCGGGTTGATGGGTGGGCTTGGTCTTGGTCTTGGGCTTGCGCAGCAGCAGATAGGCGGCGGGCAGAACGAACATGGAGAGCAGCGGCGCGGTCAGCATGCCACCGATCATCGGCGCTGCGATCCGGCTCATGACCTCCGAGCCCGCGCCCGAGCCGAGGAGGATCGGCAGCAGGCCGGCAAGGATCACCGCGACCGTCATTGCCTTGGGGCGGACGCGGAGAAGAGCCCCCTCTCGAACCGCCGTCTCGACCTGGCTCGCATCGGGATCGTGGCCGCGCTCTTCGAGCGCGTTCTTGAGGTAGATCAGCATCACCACGCCGAACTCGGCGGAGACACCGGCGAGGGCAATGAACCCGACCCCGGTCGCAACCGACTGGTTGAAGCCAAGGAGGTACAGCGTCCAGATACCGCCGGTGAGCGCGAACGGCAGCGTGCCCATGATCAGGGCAGCTTCGTCGAAGCGCCCGAAGATCATGTAGAGCAGCACGAAGATGATCAGCAGCGTCGCTGGCACCACCAGCTTGAGCTTGTCGATCGCCCGCTGGAGATATTCGAACTGGCCTGAGTAAGCGATGCTGACGCCCGGCGAGAGTCTGACCTGCTTCGCCACCGCCCTTTGCAGATCGCCGACCACCGAGGCGAGGTCGCGCCCGCGCACATCGACATAGACCCAGGTCGATGGCCGGGCATTCTCGGTCTTGAGCATCGGCGGCCCTTCGGCGATCGATATGTTCGCAACTGTACCGAGCGTGATCTGCTGCCCCGAAGGGGTCAGGACCGGCAGTGTCCGCAGACCCTCCAGGCTGTCGCGCAGTTCGCGCGGATAGCGCACGGTGATCGGATAGCGGGCCAGCCCCTCGACAGTCTCGCCGATCGTCTCGCCGCCGATCGCGCCCGAGACGATCGCCTGCACATCGGTGATGTTGAGCCCGAACCGCGCGGCGGCAGCGCGGTCGATATCGACATCGACATAGCGCCCGCCGGTCAGCCGTTCGGCGAGGGCAGAGGAAACGCCCGGCACGGTCTTGGCGACCGTCTCGACATCATGCGCGATGCGATCGAGCTGGGCGAGATCGGCGCCCGACACCTTGACCCCGATCGGGCTCTTGATGCCGGTCGCCAGCATGTCGATGCGGTTCCTGATCGGCGGCACCCAGACATTGGCGAGGCCGGGCAGCTTCACCGTGCGGTCGAGTTCGTCGACCAGTTTGTCCGGCGTCATTCCGGGACGCCATTGGTCGCGGGGCTTGAACTGGATCGTCGTCTCGAACATCTCCAGCGGCGCCGGATCAGTCGCGGTCTCGGCGCGGCCGGCCTTGCCGAACACGCTCTCGACCTCGGGCACCGTCTTGATCAGCCGGTCGGTCTGCTGGAGCAGTTGCGAGGCCTTGGCCGCAGAGAGGCCGGGCAAGGCCGAGGGCATGTAGAGCAGGTCGCCCTCGTCGAGATTGGGCATAAACTCACCGCCGAGCCGGGTGAGTGGCCAGGCCGTTGTCGCGAAGACCAGCGCAGCGATCACCAGCACCGCCTTCGGCTTTCGCATCGTCCAGTCGATCGCGGGGCGGTAGAGGTTGGTCAGCCAGCGGTTGACCGGATTGGCCTGCTCGGCTGGGATGCGGCCCCGGATCAACCACCCCATCAGGATCGGAACGAGGGTCACCGACAGGATCACGGCGGACGCCATCGCATAGGTCTTGGTGAAGGCGAGCGGCGCGAACAGCCGGCCCTCCTGCGCCTCCAGCGTGAACACCGGAATGAACGACAGCGTGATGATCAGCAGGCTGAAGAACAGGGCCGGGCCGACTTCGGCCGCGGCTTCGGTGACGACGATCCAGCGCATCTCGCCCTCGAGATGCTCGTCCGGATGATCCTGCTCCCAGCGCTCGATCTTCTTGTGGGCATTCTCGATCATCACCACGGCCGCATCGACCATCGCGCCGATGGCGATGGCGATGCCGCCCAGCGACATGATGTTGGCGTTCACGCCCTGAAACCGCATGACGACGAACGCGGCGAGCACGCCCAAGGGCAGGGTCAGGATCGCCACCAGCGCCGAGCGGACGTGCCAGAGGAACAGGCCGCAGACGATCGCGACGACGATGAACTCCTCAATTAGCTTGTGGGTGAGGTTATCGACCGCGCGATCGATCAGTTGCGAGCGGTCATAGACCGTCACGACGTCAACGCCGGGCGGCAGGCTTGCCTTCAGGGCGGCGAGCTTGTCTTTGACCGCTGCGATCGTTTCGCGGGCATTCTTGCCCGAGCGCAGGATCACGACGCCGCCGGCGACGTCGCCTTCGCCGTTCAACTCAGCGCTGCCGCGCCGCATCTCCGGACCGATCTGGATCGTGGCGACGTCGCCTAGCCGGACCGGAACGCCACCGCTTGCTGTCTTCAACGGGATCGCCCGGAAATCGTCGAGCGTCTTCAGATAGCCCGAGGCGCGGACCATATATTCGGCTTCGGCCATCTCCAGCACCGAGCCGCCCGACTCCTGGTTGGCTTGTCTGATCGCCTGGACTGCTTGTTGATGGGTGACGCCGTAGGCAGCGAGCTTCACTGGATCGAGCAGCACCTGATATTGCTTCACCATGCCGCCGATGCTGGCGACCTCGGCGACGCCGGTCACGGTTTTCAGCTCGTAGCGCAGGAACCAGTCCTGAAGCCCGCGGAGCTGCGACAGGTCATGCCGGCCGCTCCGGTCGACCAGCGCATATTCATAGACCCAGCCGACGCCGGTCGCATCGGGACCGAGCGCGCTACGCGCGCTCGCCGGCAATCGTCCCTGCACCTGGTTGAGATATTCGAGCACACGGCTGCGCGCCCAGTAGAGGTCGGTGCCGTCCTCGAAGATCACATAGACGAAGCTGTCGCCGAAGAAGGAGTAGCCGCGCACCGTCTTCGCCCCTGGCACCGACAACATGGTGGTGGTGAGCGGATAGGTGACCTGGTTCTCGACGATCTGCGGTGCCTGGCCCGGGTAGCTGGTGCGGATGATGACCTGCGTGTCGGAGAGATCGGGCAGCGCGTCGATCGCGGTCGATCGCACGGCCCAGACGCCCACGCCGATGAGGGCCAGTACGCCGATCAAGACGAAGAAGCGGTTCCTGACCGACCAGCGGATGAGATGAGCGATCATTGGCCCGCCACCTTGGTCATACGTCGTATCGTTGGCCCCGCGGGAGGCCGGTCGAAGCCGAAGCGAACGCGGTCCCCTGTCTTCAGGCCACGCGGAATCTTCGGATCGGGAAGCTGGAACGTCATCGTCATCGCCGGCCAGCCAATCGCCGGCACGGGCTCGTGGCTCAGCGTCACCGAATTGGCGGTGATCTGTTCGATCTTGCCGACGGTCTCGTAAAGCGTTCCCGTAGCCGCGGGCTTCGCGGCGGCGGTTGGCGTGGCAGCTCCGATTGGCCGCGCTTCGACACCGGACAAACTTGCCTCGGAATCAATCAGGAACTGGCCCGAGGCGACAACCTTCTCACCTTCGGAGAGCCCGGCGAGGATTTCGGTGTCATCGCCGGATTCCCTTCCGATTTGCACCTCTGCGGGTCGGTAGCGGCCCTTGTCGAGGGCCAGCATCACCAAGGTCCGCTTGCCGGTGCGGATCAGCGCTTCGGAGGGCACAAGTAACGCCGGTTGCGTGGCTCCACCGAACGAGACGGTAGCAAACATGCCGGGACGCAGACGTCCTCCGCGATTGGGCAGCTCGATCCGGACAGTAAGGGTGCGGCTGTCGGCCTGAGTCTCGGGCAGGATCGCCGAGACACGGCCCGACAAGGTCTCGCCAGGAAAAGCGGCAAGCGTGGCCTGCACGGTTTGTCCGGGTTTGAGCGGACCGGCGATCGCCTCGGGTACAGCGGCATTGAGCCAGACCGTGCCGAGGCCATTGACCTCCGCGAGCGTCTGGCCTGCCATCATGGTCATGCCCGCCCGCACGTTCAATGTCTTGATGACCCCGCGGGTGGGCGTAGAGATTGTGATGACATTGTGCGGCCGTCCCGCTCGCTCGACCGAGGCGATCGTGCCCGACGACATGCCGAGCAGCATGAGCCGCTGGCGCGCGGCCTGGGTCAGCGCCGCGTTGCCGGTGCGGCGGACCGCAAGGAATTCAGCCTGCGCGCCGCCCCATTCCGGCACCAGTAGGTCGGCAAGAGGTGCCCCTGCCCCGATGATGTCGCCAGGTGCGCGCGCATAGACGCGCTGGACGAAACCTCCAGTGCGTGCCTGGACGACTGCGATATCACGCTGATTGAAATCGATCGTCCCCGTCGCGGTCACGCTACTCGCCAAAGCGCCACGTCGGACCAGGACGGTGCGCAGCCCGAGCGCCTGAGACGCGGAAGGATCTATTGAAATCCCCGGCGCTGCCGAGCCTGCCCCCGCCTCATCTGCATAGCGGGGGATCGTCTGCATCCCCATCGACGAAAGGCCGGGACCGTCATGATGTTCGGCCGGGATCATCGGGTCGTACCAATAGAGAATCTTGCGCGCGGCGGGCTTCGCGCTCTCCGGATCGTGCGAACCTTCCCATTGTTGGGCCACGGTAAAACCGATCCCGCCAGCAGCGAGCGCAAGAAGAGCAGCGGCACCAAGAAGGCGGCTGCGGGTAATTGTAACTTGGCTCATCGCGGTGCGCTCCCGTAAGTAAAGTTCAATCCGGCTCCGTCCGCTGCGACCTTGGCTTCGCGATCAACGGTCGTCAGGGTGGCATCGGCGAGCGCGGCAAAAGCGTCCGCGACGTCAATCAGACTGGCGCGGCCCGCACCATAACTCGCTGTTTCCAACTTCACGCGCTGCTCGGCGAGCGGTTGCAGCGTGCCCTGCGCGCGCATCCACTGCTCATGATGCATGACATGGTCGGCGATATCAGCGTCAAGGTCGGCGGCAAGCGTGCGCCGCGCGGCCTCGCGTTCGGCCAAGACCCGCCCGGCACTGGCCTGGGCCGCCGCGATCCCGGCATTCTGGCGATTGCGGGTGAAGAACGGCAGGCTGACCGTCACGCCGGCCGAGATAAAGTCGCCGAAACGGGGGTCGCGGCGTTGATAGGCCAGGTTGACACCGAAATCAGAGCGCCGACCGGCGTCGGCCACACGCACATCGGCATCCGCCTGGTCGGCCTGGGCATCGATCATCTCGATGGTGGGATGGTGATCAAGGCCGGCACGCAGCTTGGCGGCATCGACCGGGAATTCAGGGATTGGTCCAGCGATCTCAGGCGCGGGATCGCCTGTCCAGCGGGTCAGCGTCGCGCGGGCGCGCGCCACGTTGGAGACCAGTTCGCTGCGGCGATCCTGCATCGCCGCGACCGCCTGCTGACCGGCAAGCGTCTGCGCCGGCCGTGCGTTGCCCGAGGCGACAGCCCCCGGCGTCGTTCCCACCACGCGCTCGAGCCGGGAGAGAACATCGTCGAGAGCGGCAAGCCGGCGTTCGGCGTAGGCGAGATTGATCCAGGCAAGCGCGGTGCCCACCTCGACGGTGCGCGCCTCGACCGCGGTATCGGCCTCGGCCACCTTGATGTCGCTATCGGCGCGCGCCTGCTGGGCATGGCGCTTGGCGAGGTTGGGAATGTCCTGGGACACGCCGACCCGCGCCATGGTGAAATCGTCGCGATTGGGCTCGAACGCGAGCGGTCCCGAGATCGGGAAGCTTTCGACGCTCACGCCGAGCGTCGGATCAGGCAGAGCTCCGGCCGCGCCGCGCGCGTAACGCGCGGCATCGGCGCCGAGCGCCTTGGCCTTGATCGACGGGGCTTCCTGTCGGGCGCGCTGGAGCGCAGCTTCGAAGGTGAGCGGACCGGCGAATGCAATGCCGGGGATCGCCGCAAGAAGCGGCGCGCAAAGAAACAATCGCATGGAAAACTCCTGATCGGAGGGTCAGGCCGGCATCGCGCAATATGACAGGCATGTCAGTGGCGGCGGGATGGGGGGCATCCCGCCGCCACTGCTGGCCTAGCCGTCTATGCGACCTGTAGCGGCCAGAACCTGTGCTTATACCAACCTGCATTGATCACGACCCACGCGCCCATTTGCGGCGTCCGATTGTCATGATGCGCCATGGCTGATCAACCAGCCTGTTCCAAGCCTCGCAGCAAAGGTCGATGATGTTGTCGTGGGATG